>OGOU01000080.1_pt1 | contig 93333 bp, 75 predicted proteins | sample 1552721 | NCBI WGS metagenome assembly OGOU01 (sample SAMEA2580176, study PRJEB22360) | human gut metagenome | biome: human gut; feature: human-associated habitat; material: faeces | place: Denmark | collected 2008/2010
TTTCACGGAACCGAAGAGTATTTGATCGTAGGTATTGGGATAACTAAGAAGTTCGTTGTGATTTATTTTAACTACAAAAGGGATTTTATGAGCGTAACGCCGGGCTACGCTTCCCAATACACCGAAAGTAGAAGCTACGGCATTACAGCCTCCTTCGATGGCCAGTTTAACGATGTTTTCGGGATCGAAATACAATGGATTGGGAGCAAAAGAAGCTCCGGCAGTATGCTCTATGCCCTGATCGACGGGAAGGATCGATACATAGCCCGTCCCGGCAAGCCTGCCGTGATTCAATAATGCCTGAAGGCTATTCAGAGTGGGGATATTACGGTCGGAAGGTATCCACACATCATCGAAAGATTGGGCTGAAGGTGTATGAAGCAATGCTTTGTCGATGGTTTTGCAAGTATGCCCCAAATAATACTCCTGTTTACTGCCAAGAATATCTGCAATGTTGATAGTAGCCATAATACATTGATTTTAGGTTATAGGTTGTTTCTACGTTTTACATCAAAAAGTGTTCCGGATTTTTATGAATCCCACCATTTGCAGAAATGATGCACACTTCCGTGTCCCTTTCCAATTTTGTATTTCGCTCCCTCGGCAATGGCTTGATGCAGGTAGGCATGAGCTTTTTTTACAGCGATCTCGAGTGCATTCCCCTGTGCCAGAAACGAAGCGATCGCCGATGCAAAGGAACAACCGGTGCCGTTCGTGTTCGGGGTATCGATCCGCGTTGTTTCGAAGCGGTATTCTTTCTCCTCTTCGTAATCGTACAGCACATCATAGAATGGGGTTATATTCAGGTGACCGGCTTTCAACAGAGCACTCCGGCATCCGGTATTCCTCATTTGCCCGACTGCCCGGAATACATCTTCCTGTTCCCTGATCGTTTGTCCCGTAATGATTTCGGCTTCGAAAAGATTAGGAGTAATGATCGTGGCGATGGGCAGTAGTTCGGTTCGTAAAGTGTAGATCGCTTCATCCTGTAATAATTTATCTCCGGAAGCGGTTACCATGACCGGATCGGCCACAATGCAGCGAATGCCGTATTCTTGTAAAATATCGACCACCAATCGAATCACTTCTGACGAATGCAGCATTCCGATTTTTACGGCATCGGCTCCTAAATCGTCCAACACGGCACGGATTTGTTTTTCAATGGATGGGAGGGGAACGGGGTGTATATCTGTCACACCCAAAGAATTTTGTGCCGTAATTGCTGTAACGGCGGTCATAGCGTAACATCCGCAGGCAGAAATCGTTTTTAAATCGGCTTGTATTCCGGCTGCCCCGCCACTGTCCGACCCGGCTATAGATAATACTCTTTTATAGGTTTTCATATTTTCTTTCGCTCTGTTCAACTTCTTTCATGCTTTTTTCCGGCATACACGATAAAGATGCACGGACGTTTATGAATATCCGGTCTTTCTTTTTTCCATTCCTGAATCGTACGGGTTTTAATGTACTCGTTTTCAGTAGTAATATCGCAAGCTATCGTAAGTTTTGTTTGAGGTTGAAGAACCTGGAGCATTTCTTCGAAAAGTTTCAGGTTCCGATAAGGGGTCTCGATAAAAATCTGAGTCCTGTCTTCTTGTCCGGACTGGCGTTCAAAACTTTTTAAAGCCCGGCTTCTTTCATTACTTTTCACGGGTAAATATCCGTTAAAAGAAAAATTTTGCCCGTTACATCCTGAAGCAATCAGCGCCAGCAGGATGGAAGAGGGGCCGACAAGGGGAACTACCTGATAGTTATGGGCATGTGCCAATGCCACGAGTTCAGCTCCCGGATCGGCGATACCGGGACAGCCGGCTTCTGAAATGATCCCCACATCGCCTTTAGCCAGCCAAACCAATCCTTCTTCGATCTGTTTCCGGTCGGAGTGCTCGTTCAATTCAATGAATTGCAGAGATTCCAAAGGAATGGACTTATCTATTCTTTTCAAGAAATGCCGTGTGTTTTTAGGGTTTTCACTGGCGAATGTTTTGATCGTTTTTATCAACCCGATCACTTCGTCGGGGATTACGCTGCCGATCCTTGTATCTCCTAACGTATTGGGGATTAAATATAGCTTTCCCATCATATAGCTTTTATCGGTTTCTAACAATCTATTCCGGAAAAAGAGGGGATTATTGTTAGCTTTTTTAACATGTTTCTTCTGTTTTTCGGAACAAAGGTAGCTGCAATTTTACAATATATGCTATCTTTGTGAGGACAATTTAATGTGCTATGAAATTAACTATATTGGGAAGTGGAACCTCGCAGGGAGTACCGGTGATTGCTTGTCAATGTCCTGTTTGCCGTTCAACCGACAGACAAGATAAAAGGCTGAGGTCTTCCGCTATGTTGGATATAAACGGTAAAAAAATTGTTTTCGATGCCGGGCCCGATTTCCGTTACCAGATGCTGAGGGCAAACGTGCAGGATGTCAGGGCCATATTGCTCACACATGAGCATAAAGATCATATCGGCGGTCTGGATGATGTCAGGGCATTTAACTGGGTGAAGAAAGGACCTGTGGATGTATATGGAAGTGAAAAAACCAGGGAAGTGGTATATAAGGATTTTTCTTATGCCTTTGCAAAGTCGCGCTATCCGGGAGTGCCTGAGATAGAATATCACGAAGTGGACGAGCGTCCCTTTTTTATCGACGATATTGAAGTGATTCCATTACCTGTCATGCACTATAAAATGCCGGTTTTAGGATTTCGGATCGGTAACTTTGCCTATATCACGGATGCCAATGCCATCCCCACCTATTCGATGGAACGTTTGGAAGGTGTGGATTATCTGGTATTGAATGCGCTCCGAAAAACGGAACACTTGTCACATTTCAGCTTACCGCAAGCTTTGGATATTATTCGAAAACTGAATGTAAAACAGGCTTTCTTAACCCATATCGGGCATCAGATGGGGTTGGCGGCAGAGGTTTCCGGAGAATTGCCACCCAATGTCCGGTTGGCTTACGATACCATGGAAATAGATATTCCCGACGCTAAAAAAGAAGACTAAATTCTTTTTATAACCGTTGAATTTATTACATTTGTGTAATTTTTGCTCAAATGAGGGTATTATGTTGATAATATCCATTTATTGCGTTGATTAACAGTAATTTTTAAATAACAGAATGGAAAACGGCGGAGAAAAAATCATTAAGATTAATATCGAAGAAGAAATGAAATCGTCGTACATTGATTATTCAATGTCGGTGATTGTATCGAGGGCTTTACCGGATGTGCGTGACGGATTGAAGCCTGTGCACAGGCGTGTATTGTATGGTATGAGTGAATTGGGGGTGACTTCCGGCAAACCATTTAAAAAGTCTGCCAGAATCGTAGGAGAGGTGCTCGGAAAATACCATCCTCACGGCGATAGCTCTGTCTATATGGCAATGGTGCGTATGGCACAGGAATGGTCCCTGCGTTATCCGTTAGTGGACGGCCAGGGAAACTTTGGTTCTGTAGATGGCGACAGCCCTGCTGCCATGCGTTATACGGAGGCCCGGTTAGAGCGTGTGGCGGAAGATATGCTGATCGATCTGGATAAAGATACGGTGGATATGATGCCTAACTTCGACGAGTCGTTGAAAGAACCTACCGTATTACCGACCCGCATACCTTATTTATTGGTGAACGGTGCTTCCGGTATCGCTGTGGGAATGGCTACCAATATGCCGCCTCATAATATAAATGATGCAATCGATGCTATTTGTGCCTATATCGACGATAACGATATCGATATAGAAGAACTGATCCGGATTATCAAAGCGCCGGATTTTCCGACGGGAGGAACGATTTACGGATATGCAGGAGTAAAAGAAGCGTACCGGACAGGCCGCGGACGGGTGGTGATCCGTTCGAAAACATCTGTAGAGATAGGGGCGAACGGACGAGAGAAGATCATCGTACATGAAATTCCTTATCAGGTGAATAAAGCCGAATTGATCAGCCGGATCGCCGATTTGATCAATGAAAAGAAAATCGACGGAATTTCCAATATCAACGATGAATCAGACCGGGAAGGTATGCGTATCGTTATCGATATTAAGAAAGATGCCATCTCTAACGTGGTTTTAAATACGTTACTAAAGCATACGGCTCTGCAATCCTCATTCGGAGTGAATAACGTGGCCTTGGTACACGGACGCCCTAAATTGTTGAATTTAAAAGATATTATTCATCATTTTGTAGCTCATCGCCATGAAGTGGTTGTCCGCCGTACCGAATTTGAATTGAAGCAAGCTGAAAAGCGCGCCCATATTCTGGAAGGATTGATCATCGCTTCCGATAACATAGACGAAGTTATCCGGATTATCCGCCAGTCTAAAACTCCGGACGAAGCCAAATCCACTTTAATGGAGCGTTTCAGCCTGACCGATGTACAGGCGGGAGCTATCGTAGATATGAGACTACGGCAACTGACCGGACTGGAACAGGATAAACTGCGGGCAGAATATGAAGAGATCGAAAAATTGATCGCTCATTTAAACGATATTCTGACCAATGTGGAATTGAGAATGCAGATCATAAAAGATGAATTGCTGGCGGTAAAAGCTCAATACAGTGATGAAAGACGTACAGACATCGTGTATGCATCCGAAGAATTCAATCCCGAAGATTTTTATGCCGACGAAGAAATGGTCATCACCATCTCACACATGGGATATATTAAACGTACTCCTCTGTCCGAATACAAGGTACAGAACAGGGGAGGTGTAGGCTCTAAAGGATCGGCAACCAGAGAGGAAGATTTCCTGGAACACATGATTATGGCCACCATGCACAATACCATGCTGTTCTTTACCGAGAAAGGAAAATGCTTCTGGTTGAAAGTATATGAAATTCCGGAAGGAACCAAGCAATCCAAAGGACGGGCCATTCAGAATTTGCTGAATATCGAACCGGATGATAAAGTGAAGGCATATATCAATTTGATAGACTTGAAAGACACCGACTATATAAATAGCAACTATATCGTTTTATGTACGAAAAAAGGTGTTATCAAGAAAACGACGCTGGAAGCTTATTCACGTCCGCGTCAGAACGGGGTAAACGCTATCACGATCAAAGAAGGCGACCAGTTACTGGAAGCAAAACTGACCAACGGAGAAAACGATATTATGATCGCCGTAAAATCGGGTAAAGCAATCCGGTTTCCGGAAAGTAAAGTTCGTCCTATGGGACGTACGGCTTCCGGCGTGAGAGGTATCTGGATGGAAGAAGGCGATGAAGCCATCGGTATGGTTTGCGTAGAGCCGACCAATGCCAATATCCTTGTCGTTTCAGAAAACGGTTATGGCAAACGTTCTGCAATAGAAGATTACCGTATCACCAACCGGGGCGGAAAAGGAGTAAAGACCATCAATATGACGGAGAAAACCGGAAACCTGATCGCCCTGATCGACGTAACAGATGAAGACAACCTGATGATCATTAACCGTTCCGGTTTAACGATTCGGCTTGAAGTGGAATCTTTACGTATTATGGGACGTAATACCCAGGGAGTCCGGCTGATTAACCTGAGAAACGACGATTCTATCGCTGCCGTAGCTAAAGTATCGGCTTCTAAAGAAGAAGAAAACAATAACGACGAAGAAAATGCGGTAGAAGGGGAGGTTTCTCCATCTAATGAGACCGGAGAATAATGTTTGTAAATTATAAAACTTATTTTTGTATTTAAAACAAGTAACCGAAACATAATTTAATATAACATTTTATACGTATGAGAAAAATATCTTTTATCGTGATGTTACTTTTCTGTGCAAGTTCTATTTATGCGCAGAAGGGAAAAGTTACCCAGGCAATCAGTTATTTTACATCCGGCAAATTGAAAGAAGCTAAAGAAATGATTGATGTGGCAATCAAACACGAGGCTTGCGTAAACTGGGACAAGGCTTACTTCACAAAAGGCCAAATTTACCAGGCCATTTATGAAAGTGAAAACAAAGATTATAAAAAACTCGATCCTAATGCGTTGAATGTTGCGTGGGATGCTTATCAAAAGGTGATCGAGCTGGATGTTAAGCAAAAATATCCGAAAAAACTGGGTACCCAATATCAGAATCTGGTGTTCGATTTTACCAATCAGGCCGTAGGATATTATAACAAACAAGATTTTGCAAATGCCTTGAAATCATTCGAAAGAGTGTTGGAGATTCAAAAATCACCGTATATCACAGAAGGAAACGAACCTAAAGTAGATACCGTGATTATGTTTAATGCTGCCGTAGCCGCTCAAAAGGCCAACCAATTTACCACGGCTGAGAAATATTTCAAGGAGACTTTGAAATATAACTATGAAACGGCTAAAACTTATCCGGTATTGGCTGCCGTATTGAAAGAACAAGGTAAGGAAGAAGAAGCTATCGAATATTTGAAAAAGGGTTATGAAGCAAATCCGGGAAATGTAGATATTCTTGTTGAACTGATCAATCATTATCTGTTCGGAGGAAAACCCGAAGAAGCCGAACGTTATCTGGACGCTGCCATTCAACAGGCTCCGAATAATCCATCTTTCTACAGAGCCAAAGGTACTTTATATGAAAAAATGGAGAAAATGGATCAGGCAGCCGAAATGTACAGTAAAGCTTTGGAAATTAATCCAAAGGATTATGTTGCGCAATTCAGTCTTGGAAATATAAAATTGACAACCGTTAATGAATTGCAGAAAAAAGTATCGGCGATCCAGAATTTGGATGAATATAATAAAGGCGTTGAAAAATTGATGGTAGCTTATCAGGAAGTATTGCCATATTTCGAAAAAGCTTACGAATTGAAACCGGAAGAACGGAATACCTGGGGAATCCTGAAAGAATTGTATTTCAGATTGAGAAACCAAGATCCTAAATATATGGCTAAATTCGAAGAATTCAATGCTAAATTGAAAGGTAACTAAATACAAGGGGGAAACACTCCCCCTTTATTTCAAAACCACCAATTTAACATAATATAAATTATAGGACAAACATCGATTTCAAATCCTCTCTTCTTTCTCTTCATATTTTTATCTTTTTTAAGATTTCCATAAGTTTTGTAGATATATCCGAAAGATTATTTATTATCTTTGTACGATTGGTTTTTAATATGTGTATTATGCGAGATAAAGTTGTAATTATAACCGGAGCTTCATCCGGTATTGGGAAAGCTTTGGTTTTTACTTTAGCCCGTCAGGGAGCCAAAATAGCAATGGCAGCCAGAAGGCTTGAAGAATTGCTGGTTATTGAAGAAGAATTGAAGCAGACAACTGGCGCAGAAATTATTTCCATCCGTACGGATGTTACCAAAGAACAAGCCTGTAAAGAATTGATCGAACAAACTTATGCCAAGTTCGGACGTATCGATGTGTTGATCAACAATGCAGGCATATCCATGCGAGCCTTACTGGAGAATTTGGATACGAGCGTTTTACACAAAGTGATGGATGTAAATTTCTGGGGAACCGTGTATTGTACAAAATACGCATTGCCCTACTTGCAGCAGAGCAAAGGCAGCATTGTCGGCGTAATCTCGATTGCAGGCTTCATCGGCTTGCCGGGACGTACAGGATATGCTGCGAGTAAATTTGCCGTACGCGGTTTTCTAAATACCGTACGGATTGAAAATCGTAAAAAAGGTGTGCATGTCCTGGTGGCGGCTCCCGGTTTTACGGCTTCTAATATCCGTAAGACGGCATTGGATGCCGGTGGACATCAACAGGGAGAAAGTCCGCGGGACGAAAAAAACATGATGACGGCCGAAGAATGTGCAAGAATCATTGTAAAAGGAATAAGAAAGCGGAAAAGAGAGATTATTATGACTTTTACAGAAGGGAAATTAGCTGTATTTTTAAGTAAGTGGTGGCCGAAATTAGTCGATAAATTAAGTTATTCACATATGGCGAAGGAGCCGAACTCTCCTTTCAAATAAAGCTATGAAACACCTGCTCCTGCTTTTTGTTGTTCTGGGATTCCTGTCGGAAGCGGTTCACGCCCAGCGAGTGGATTCTCTTACGATTGCGACCTTCCCTCCCCGCTTTGAAGTTGTTGCTGTGCCTAATCCGCAAGGATTCGATTACTTGACGATTGTAATACCCGAACGCATGAGATTGCCGAACAGCGCGGCTATCGACAATCCCGGAGTCCGATATACCGTACAAAATCTGAAAAAAGAAGATTTTAAAGATGCGGAGATCAATCATGCGGTGAATACCCTCCTGCGTTACGCAGAGAATGCCAGAGTGAAGCGGATGATCGAATACTTACGGGATTATTCCAAAGGGACCGTGCAACGAGAAAAAGCATTAAGTACATTGCAAAAGAAAGTCACCACCGATAGCCTCGATTTTATAAACGGGGAATATTTGCCCGAATACGGATCGTATGATCTGGAAGATGAATTTGAAAATACCGATCTACAGGTTTTACTTTCTTATATTCGTCAGGATTCCAATTATAACTGGTTAAAAAAAGCCAGCCAGGATTCCGTTTTGCTTGAAATTTCCAGTATGCGCGATAATAAAAAGCAATTTTGGATCAATAACGGACGAATGAATTATCATCGTTTCTGGGCAGCCAATAAGAGCGGAGATACCATCGGAACGTGGATTCAGGTGTTTCCGGAAGGGAACCGGATGCGGGTTTTCGTCGATGAAGATGTCTATAAAGCAGCCTATGTAGAGGCCAAAGGGATGAGCCAGCCGGGTTTATTGACACTCTCAAAGCCTTTCACTCTCGATATAAATGAAGTGACTTTAGGAAAATTACGCCGTCGTTACTGGACTTATTATTCGGAAGTCGAACTGAATATGAGTCAGGGAGCTTTGGTGAACTGGGCCCGAGGGGGTGAAAATTCGCTTTCCTTATTGAGTAATATCAGATATTACTGGAATTACAACCGGCAAAAGACCAGTTGGGAAAACTGGGTACACTACCGGTTCGGTTTTATGAAAAACGGGGATGAAGATATCCGAAAAAATGAAGATCGTTTTGAATTGAACTCGAAACTGGGACAAAAGGCCTTCCTGCACTGGTATTATACGGCTCAATTCAATGTCCTGACCCAGTTGTTCAATTCGTATGAATATCCTAAAGACAAAGACCGTAATTTGGTTGCCAATTTTATGAGTCCCGGATATTTCACACTTTCTTTAGGTCTCGATTACAAGCCCAAGGATAATTTCTCTTTATTCATCTCCCCTGTTTCCGGCAAATGGAATTTCGTCCGGGATACGGCAAAGATCAGTGCTAAGCGGTATGGCGTGGAAGCGGGTAAACGCGCTTCGCGAAGCGCCGGTGCCAAAATGGATGTCAAGAGCAAGTTTACCAATGTGCTTAAAATCATGGATATTGACAATCAGCTGAATATGTTTTACAGTTATGATGAAAAAGATAGGAAAAAAAATGACGAAAAAATATTACCTTTGACCATCAACTGGAAAATGACTTTAAGTTTTAAGATCAATTATTTCCTGAGGACTTCTATTTATACAGAACTTTACTATGACCAAAACTCTTCGGACAAAGTACAGTTTAAAGAAAACCTTAATTTAGGGGTAAATTTTAGATTCTGATTTATATGATAAATTTTGAGAATTGCGAGATCGGTAATATTGTGATTCATAATATCGGTAATAAATTTGAAGGAGGTTCCCTCACCCTATCCGACGGTTGCTTTTTACCGGACGATGCCGATGTACTCAACCTGCTGAAAAGCTATTTTCTTTCAGCATTTAAAAAAGATGCCTACTATCATTTCATGCCTTATGAGGAAGAATTAGCGAACAATCCGGTATATGCCTCCGTATCGGCTATTTTCGACGAAGATTCGGAATTTTACCCACAATCGGTGGCCATTGCCGAGCAACTGTTCGAACAATCCAATAATCCCAATATCAAAGCAGGAGAATTATATATCGTACATTTCAGGAATTGCAATATAGAGGAAGGTGTTTGCGATGCAATCGGTATCTTTAAATCGGAAACCAAAGACACGTTCCTTAAAATCGTCATGAACCAAAATACCTATCAGCTGTCCAGTGAATCGGGTATCAATATAAAGAAACTGGATAAAGCCTGTATTATTTTTAATACCAATCGCGCAAACGGCTATAAGGTGTGTATTCTGGATAAGACGAATGTCAAGGAAGCGATCTACTGGACAACGGATTTTCTGGGACTGGAACCGGGAGAAGACAGTTATTTTCAGACGGCCAATTATTTGAATCTGTGCAAGAATTTTGTAAAGGATATTTATAATCAGGAAAACGACGTGCCCCGTGCCGACCAGATCGATATGCTGAATCGTTCGCTTAATTTCTTTAAAGATGCCGAAGTGTTTTCGGAAGATCGTTTTAAAGCGGAAGTCGTACAGGAACCGGAAGTGATCAATGCTTTCGAAAGCTTTAAGAATCAGTACGAAGCAGAAAACGATGTTTCTTTAAACGATCAGTTCCCCGTATCGGATTTTGCGGTGAAAGATGAAAAAAAATATTTTAAGCATGTTTTGAAATTAGATAAAAATTTCCATGTATATATTCACGGTCAGAAGAAATATATCAAGAAAGGTTACGATCCCGACCGGGATATGAATTACTATATTTTATATTTCCGGGAAGAAAATTGATAAGAATCGGCCTGCGAACAGAATGAAAGACCAAAAATGAAAAAGATCGTTATTATAGTCTTCGGCTTGCTATTGTTCTTAGCCCTGATCATTGCAGGTATAGGGTGTTATTTCGTACTTTCTCCCAATACCACTGTAAAAGACGACGGGATTATATTTATACACCCCGGAGATTCGTTTGAAACGGTGCTGATCACTCTGCAAAGCAAGGGATATATTAAAAATGAAAACACCTTTCGGCGGGTGGCTGTCCTCAAAGATTATCCCCGTGCGGTAAAACCGGGCAGATACCGGATCGAGGAAGGCTGGAACAACAATCAATTGGTAAATATTTTACGTTCCGGCACTCAAGCTCCCGTACATTTCACATTCAACAACATACGTACGCCAAAAGAGTTTGCAGGAGTTGTCGGACAACAGCTGAACATCGATTCCGTCCGCTTCTTAAGCCTTCTGAACGATGCGGACTTCTGCCGTCAATACGGCTTTACGCCCCGGAATTTTATAGGAATGTTCATCCCTAATACTTACCAGATCTACTGGAATACCCAGGCGGAGGATTTTGTGAAACGTATGAACCGGGAATACAAAAAATTCTGGAATGAAAACCGTGTGGCAAAAGCCCGAAAAGCAAACCTCTCTCCCATGGATGTAACCATCATTGCCTCTATTGTGGAAGAAGAGACGAATCAGCCACAGGAATATCCGGTTATTGCAGGTGTGTATGTCAATCGTTTAAAGAAAGGCTGGAAGCTGGAAGCCTGCCCTACTTTAAAGTTCGCTTTAAACGATTTTACCTTGAAACGGGTGCTCGATAAGCATATAGAGACCGAATCTCCTTACAATACCTACAAATATGCAGGTTTACCTCCCGGCCCTGTGCGTATGCCTTCGATACAGGTGATCGATGCCGTGCTCGACTACCGGCATCATGATTATATGTTTTTCTGTGCTAAAAGCGATTTTTCCGGGACTCATTATTTTTCCCGTACCCTTCGCCAGCATAACCAATATGCAGCGGAATACCACCGGGCTCTCAATAAGAGAAAAATATATTAAATGTTGTAAGACTGATTGTCCGAAACTTAGGGATTTTCTCTAATTATTATATCATGAATAGAAATATATTTGCAATAATCACCCTGTGTTTATTGTGTAGCTGTACAAAAGCACAAATTATAGAGCCAAAGGTAAATGAAAACGTCGAATTAATGAGTATTCTTTCGCGTTTAGCCGGTTTCCCGGAATATAACATGAATTTAGGCGGACAATATATTCTCGATATAAATGCTTATTTCGGGAAATACACGAACCATCCTGCTGTTTTACAAATGAAAGAACTTAGAAAAAATAACGGCATTTCATACGATGCCGTTATGTCTATGGCAGTTCATTTGAATACTGAAAACAGTAAATTTACGTTATACCCCGAAGAAGAAAGCACTTTAGAGCAACGTTGGAATAACGTGGATAAAGAAAATTTCCTGACGCTTTTATCTCAATTTTACCGTGATAGCGATTTCCATCGATTCTTTACAGAACATCAAAAATTGTATCAAAAAGGCATTCAGACTTATAAAGATAAGGTCATGAAAAAATTTGACCAAAACTGGTACTCGGAATTCTATGGAAAAGCCCCTGAAGAAAACTTCTCTGTTATCATCGGTTTTGGAAATGGTGGTGGTAATTACGGAACAAACAGGCATCTGAAAGAACAGAAAAAAGAAATATTTGCAATAGTAGGATATCATGTGGATAAAGCAGGAGTTCCACAATACAACGAAGCCTATCTGCCTACTTTGATACATGAATTTAACCATTCGTTTATTAATTATCTGTTAGACGACACGCTCTACCCCCAGCATGTACAACAACTCGAAAAATCGGGAAAGGTATTATTACAATCCTCCTTATGGGCGATGAGCAAACAGGCTTACAGTAATTGGAAAACCGTTATCAATGAATCGTTGGTAAGAGCTGCTGTTATTTGCTATATGCTGGATAAAAAATACAGCGAGGAAAGCATCCGTGAAGACCTGACAGGACAACTACAAAGAAATTTCCGATGGATGCCGGAACTTGTGCAGCTACTCCGTAAATATCAAACCAACCGTGCCGAATACCCTTCTTTAGAGACGTTTTATCCTGAAATCATCCATTTCTTTGATGAATATACTGAAACACAAGAGAATAAAATAAAATCTGCAATCCGTTTTTAACACGTCGTTCACTTCATGCTCCCGGTTGAATTAGTATTCGGCTTTTCATCTGACAACGTAGAAGTTGCATGAGATAAATTATTGAAGTGAATTTTGGTGATTTCCGGCAAAAATGCTACCTTTGCAGCCGATAAATTATTTTTATACTAATAATCAATTAATTATGTTGAATCATTACGAGACCGTTTTCATTACAACTCCCGTTTTATCTGAAGTACAGATAAAGGAAGCGGTAGAAAAATTCAAGAGCGCCATCACCGAGAATGGTGGTACGATTGAACATGAGGAAGCTTGGGGACTTCGCAAGCTGGCTTATCCGATCCAGAAAAAGACAACAGGATTCTATCATTTGTTGCAGTTTGAAGCTGAAGGTGCACTGGTTGATAAACTGGAAACCGCTTACAGACGTGACGAAAGAGTCATTCGTTTCTTAACATTCAGATTAGACAAGTATGCTTATGAGTATGCTTTAAAAAGAAGAAGTAAAAACGCAGCAAAAAAAGAGGAGAAATAAGCCATGGCACAAAATGAAAGTGAAATCAGATATCTGACCCCCCCGACGGTAGATGTTAAAAAGAAAAAGTATTGTCGTTTCAGAAAGGCAAAAATCAAATTCATCGATTATAAAGATCCTGAATTCCTGAAAAAATTCCTGAACGAACAAGGTAAAATTCTTCCCAGAAGAATCACCGGAACCTCTGTAAAATACCAGAGAAAAGTAGCAACTGCTGTGAAAAGAGCAAGACACCTTGCTTTGTTGCCCTACTTAACCGATTTGATGAAATAATTTAAACGAAGGAGGACAAGAAATGCAGATTATATTATTGACAGATATAGCAAATTTAGGGCATAAGGACGACGTAGTCAATGTAAAACCGGGTTACGGCCGTAACTTCCTGATCCCTCAGGGATACGCAATCCTTGCTACCGAATCAGCGAAAAAAGTTGTAGCTGAGAACACCAAACAGAGAGCTCATAAAGAAGCTAAACTGAAGGCTGAAGCACAGGAAATGGCTGCTAAGCTGGAAGCTCTGAAATTAACTATCGGTGCAAAAACCAGCAGCACAGGTAAAATTTTCGGCTCTATCAATAACATCATGATCTCTGAAGCTTTACAGTCACAGGGATTCGACGTGGATAGAAAGAAAATTATCCTGAAAGAAATCAAAGAAGTGGGAACTTACTCGGCAATTATCAAACTTCACAGAGATGTGAAAGTAAATGTTGAATTTGAGGTTGTTTCCGAATAATTAAACAAAGTCATAAACGGACTATAAACGTATTTCCAAACAATATCCAAACGCTAAAAGCACCCTTACAAGGGTGCTTTTATTTTTTCTGTCCGGCTCTTATTTTTCATACTTTCAAACAATGCTTGTCACGATAAAACGATAAAATAACAATATCCTTCTTTTCATGATTTTTGAATGTTGTAGAAAAATGAAATAAGCAATGTGTCATTGAGAAATCTTTTTTTTGTATTCATTTAATACTTACCTTTGGAGAAAGTATGAATAGGGAAAACTTATTATTACAGAAACATTATCTTTAAAAATTATAAATCGTATAAAGAATGGAAGACCTTATAAACAAACGTTGTGGTTGGGCTGGAACTGATGATTTGTATGTGAAATATCATGATGAAGAATGGGGACGATTGGTTACCGATGATAAAACCTTATTCGAATTTCTTGTATTGGAAAGCGCTCAGGCGGGATTGTCCTGGATTACCATTCTCCGGAAACGCGAAGGATATAGAAAAGCTTTTCAGAACTTTGACGTCGAGAAAGTGGCAGAGATGACTCCAACCGATATCGACCGACTGATGCAGTTTGACGGGATTGTCAAAAACCGGCTAAAGATTGCAGCAACGATCACGAATGCACGATGTTTTATGGCGGTTCAAAAGGAATTCGGCAGTTTTTACAACTATACCTTATCCTTCTTCCCCGGACAGCAACCTATCGTAAATCATATCAAATCATTGAATGAGATTCCCGCCACCTCGCCCGAATCGGATCTAATGAGTAAGGATATGAAGAAACGAGGGTTTAAATTCTTTGGTTCTACCATTTGCTATGCTCATCTACAGGCTGCCGGGTTTGTGAACGATCATTTGGAGGGGTGTTTTTGTAAAGAGAAGAAAATGTAAATCTCCTTAATTTTGCCTACTTTTCGGAAGTCTTTCATTATCTTTGCGTGAATTATTTGAACGGAGGAATATGAGCGAACAGAATATAGAATTGAAGGGTGTCCGGGTACACAATCTGAAAAATATAGATATAAAAATCGGATTAAATAAGCTGATCGTCGTTACCGGAGTTTCGGGCAGTGGAAAATCATCGCTGGCATTCGATACGCTTTATGCAGAAGGGCAACGCAGATATGTGGAAAGCCTGTCTTCGTATGCCCGTCAGTTTTTAGGCAGATTGAATAAGCCGGAATGCGATTATATTAAAGGGATTCCTCCTGCCGTCGCTATCGAGCAAAAAGTGAATACGTCCAATCCGCGTTCGACCGTCGGTACTTCTACTGAAATATACGATTACATCAAATTACTATATGCCCGTGCCGGAAAAACCATCTCTCCTATTTCCGGACGTGAAGTGAAACGGGATAATGTAGATGACATTTCGCGTTTCATTTTGGAAAACAACACGGGAAAGATCGTAATTATCCTGTCCCGCCCCGATAATTTAAACGATCTGGAAGCATTAAAGCTTTTATTAAGCCAGGGATTTACCCGGATAAAAGTAGAAAACGAATTTTTACGGATAGACGATGTGATTAACCGGCAACAAGAAATCGCTGCCGGAGCGGAAGTTTATCTGGTTATCGACCGTATTTCCATAAACGAAGAGCGGGACACTGTTTCCCGTATTTCAGAATCGGTGGAAACAGCCCTTTATGAAGGAAACGGAGAATGTTTTATCGAACTCGACGGAAAGTTACATTCTTTCTCCAATCGGTTTGAGGCCGACGGTATGACCTTTGAAGTGCCTACCGTCAATACATTCAGTTTCAACTCTCCCATCGGCGCCTGCCCACAATGCGAAGGATACGGAAGAATCCTCGGAATCGACGAAGATCTGGTCGTTCCGAACAAATCGTTAAGCGTATATGAAGAAGCCGTTATGTGCTGGCGGGGTGAGAAAATGAGCGAATGGAAAAACCATTTGGTACAGAATGCCCACAAAGCCGATTTTCCGGTGCATAAGCCTTACTATGAACTGACGGACACCGAGAAAAAACTTCTGTGGAACGGATGTACGTACTTCCACGGAATTAATGACTTTTTTGCCTATCTGGAATCGCAAAAATATAAAATACAAAACCGGGTGATGATAGCCCGCTACACCGGCAAAACGAAATGCCCTTCCTGCGGAGGCACACGATTGAAACCCGAGGCCAATTATGTAAAAATCGGTGGGAAAGCCGTTCCCGAATTGGTGGAAATGCCGATCGATGAATTGCAGGATTTTTTTAATCATCTGGAACTGACTCCTTATCAAAGTAAAGTTGCGGAACGTATTTTACCGGACATTAAAAACCGGCTTGAATTTTTGATGGAGGTCGGATTGGGCTATCTTACCCTGAACCGCCTTTCTTCATCACTTTCCGGAGGAGAATCGCAGCGAATAAACCTTGCAACTTCTTTAGGTTCCGCCCTGGTCGGTTCATTGTATATTTTAGACGAGCCGAGTATCGGTTTACATTCCAGAGATACCGAACAATTGATCCGGGTGTTGAAAAAATTACGCGACCTCGGCAATACGGTGATCGTAGTGGAACACGACGAGGATATCATCCGCGCTGCCGACGAAATAATCGATATCGGCCCGGAAGCAGGACGTTTAGGAGGCGAAGTGGTTTTTCAGGGAAATATGAAACAACTGGAAACAGCCGGAACATTTACCGCCGACTATATTTTTGGTAAACGAAAAATTGAAGTGCCCTCACATAGAAGACAATGGAATAAGAAGATAAGAATTAGCGGGGCAACAGAAAACAACCTGAAAAACATTACGGTGGATTTTCCTTTGGGGATTATGACCGCAGTAACGGGAGTCAGCGGCTCGGGAAAAAGTACGTTGATCAAAACAATTTTAGTCCCTGCCCTGAAAAAACAATTCGGAGATAATACAGACCGTAGCGGTAGCTTCGACAAACTTTCAGGCGATCTGCGCGCTATCAGCGGAGTTGAATTTATCGACCAAAATCCGATCGGTAAATCCACCCGTTCCAATCCGGTGACCTATATTAAAGCGTGGGATGATATCCGTAAAATATTTGCGGACACACAAGCCTCTAAAATGCAGGGATTTAAGCCATCTCATTTTTCTTTTAACGTTCCCGGAGGACGTTGTGAAGAGTGTCAGGGAGAAGGGATTATCAAAGTTGAAATGCAATTTATGGCGGATGTTTTCCTGGAATGTGAGCATTGTAAGGGAAAACGCTTCAAAGAAGATGTTCTGGAAATCAAATACAAGGATAAAAATATCTATGATATTCTGGAAATGACCGTAAACCAGGCTTTGGAATTCTTTTCAACCGGAAACGGGCACAGTGAACGCAGTATTGTCGAAAAATTGCAAAAATTAGTCGATGTAGGTTTGGGATACGTGAAACTCGGCCAATCTTCCAGTACGTTGAGCGGTGGAGAAAGCCAGCGGGTGAAATTAGCCTACCATTTGAGCCGGGAAAATGCCGAGCCCACCCTGTTTGTTTTCGACGAGCCGACGACCGGTTTGCATTTCCATGATATTCACAAGCTGATGTCCTCGCTCGATGCCCTGATCCGAAGAGGGCATTCGGTGTTAATCATCGAGCACAATATGGATGTAATCAAATGTGCAGATTACGTCATCGACTTAGGGCCGGAAGGAGGAAAAGAGGGCGGCAGCGTGGTATTCACCGGAACTCCGGAAGAGTTAGCGCAATGCCCGCAATCATACACGGGACGTTATTTGAAAGAAAAGCTGAATTAATTATAAATTGCGTGCATATAAATACGAATGAAGAAAATTCTTGATCTTACCGTAAAGGAAAACCGAAAGCTTAATGAAGATAACTTCTTATTGGTTCTCCATTCTCCTGAATTACCCGAAATCCGGGCGGGACAGTTCGTTAATGTAAAAATAGAGGATTCTCCTTCCACTTTTTTACGCCGCCCGATCTCCGTACACGATGTGAATGCGAAAGAAGGGTTGCTTTATCTGTTGGTGAAGATAGCGGGACAGGGAACCGCCAAATTATCCACCATACGACCGGGAGAAAAGTTGAATGTTATATTACCATTGGGTAATTGGTTCACGCAACCTCAGAAAGGCAGATGTTTACTGGTGGGTGGCGGAGTTGGAATAGCTCCACTGCTTCATTTATCCAGGGAATTACAGGCCAAAGGCTTATCTCCTGTCGTGCTGATCGGAACCCGTAGTTCAAAAGATATCGTACTGCAAAAAGAATTTGAAAAATATGCGACAGTACACTACACAACCGAAGACGGAAGCTACGGAGAGAAAGGTTATCCGACACAACATTCCATACTGGACACAACGTTCGACTATATTTTTTGTTGTGGCCCGGAGCCTATGATGAAAGCAGTTGCAAGGTATGCTTATTCTAAAAATATTGATTGTGAAGTATCTTTGGAAAATATGATGGCATGTGGCATCGGAGCTTGTCTTTGTTGTGTAAACGATACGAAAGAAGGGCATAAATGTGTATGTACGGATGGACCGGTATTTAATATAAATGATTTGAAATGGCAGATTTAAATGTAAATATTAACGGGCTGGATTTAAAAAATCCGGTACTTACCGCCTCTGGCACTTTTGGTTACGGTACGGAATTTCAAGATTTCATCCAATTGGAACAATTAGGAGGATTTATTGTAAAAGGCACTACCCTGAACCACCGGGAAGGTAATCCTTATCCCCGTATGGCGGAAACTCCTTCCGGCATGCTGAATGCCGTAGGGTTGCAAAATAAAGGAGTCGATTACTTTATCGAGCATATTTATCCGGAAATCAAAGATATACCGACCAATATACTGGTAAATGTTTCAGGTTCTACCATTCCCGACTACGTGGCAACAGCCGAAAAAATCAATGCATTGGAAAACATTCCGGGAATCGAATTGAATATCTCTTGTCCCAATGTAAAAGAAGGCGGAATGGCTTTCGGCACCAGTTGTCACTCTGCCGCTGAAGTGGTTAAAGCCGTCCGGCAGGTTTACCGGAAACATTTAATGGTAAAACTATCTCCCAATGTCACCGACATTCAGGAGATTGCCTTGGCGGCGGAAACGGAAGGAGCCGATTCCGTTTCCCTGATCAATACTATTTTGGGGATGGCAATCGATGCCCGAAAGCGCCGCCCGCTATTGAGCACGATTACCGGAGGACTCAGCGGGGCTTGTGTAAAACCCATCGCCCTCCGGATGGTATGGCAGGTTGCCAAAGCCGTTCACATTCCTGTCGTCGGGTTAGGCGGAATTATGAATGCCACCGATGCAATCGAATTTATACTGGCAGGAGCTTCGGCCATACAGATAGGAACGGCCAACTTTATCGATCCGGCAGTCACCGTCAAGGTAATTGAAGGGATTAATGCTTATCTGGATGAAAATGGATTTAAATCCGTAAAAGAAATTGTCGGATTGATATAATACCGATATTCCGGAAAACTTATTTTTTATTTACAACTCTTTGGAGTAATCCTCAAAACTCCCGTCACTGAAAAACAATATAATCCTCTTGATTTTTTTAGTGACGGGAGCTTGTATTAAAGCCTCGGCCACTTCTGCCTCTATTGCAGGAGCCGGTTTTACGGACGATTGAGAGTTGTCGGCCGCTTTTTCTTGTTTTTCAGTCCCTGTTGTTTCAAATAAAGATTTTTGTACAGCAACCTCGGTTTGCTTTTCTTTATCCGGTGTAATATTGAATAATTCTCCCTTACCGGAAATCAACCAGTTTAGGTTTACATCGGGAAATGCCTGTGCTATTTTATCCAGCACATCAAATCCCGGCTTACTACGACCGTTTAAGATATGCGACATTGCAGAAGCATTCACCTTAATAAGGGCGGCGAACTTTGTCGCTGTCAATCCTTTTTCCTCTAATAGCTGCTTAAATCTTTCTTGCATATTGTAATAAATATCATTACAAATGTAATTAGAATCTTTTAATTTACAAAATTACATTTGTAACGGTCGCACTTTACTTCTGTAAATCGATTAAATGTGTTAGTTGTATATAAATAGCTAATGTTTTGATTTTTAATTTTTTACTATATGTAGAAAACGAATAAAGCATATAAATACTTGACAACAAGCAGTATAGTGTATTTCAAGAAATAGAATCCACCTCATTTTTAAATGAAGTAAAACATGAATAAATATATTGTATATAACTGATAATTCAACACATATAAAAAATTATAATATTAAAAATCCCCATTTTTCCGCTTTAATCATCCAGAGTCGCTTATCGATCTTGAATTAAAATATTACAAAATGGCATTTTAATCATTGGTTATTAGTATATTATATATACGAAAAATAATTATGCATATTTTGTGCATAACTCTTATTGACATCTGTAAAAACGTCTTTCTATCTTGGTTTCATATTACATTTGTAATTAAACAGCCCTCCCTACCCTTTTTATTTCTGTAAAGTTACAGTTGTAACACGAGAACATATACGCTGATTTCTTATACATCTGTTACGGCGTTTTTAGTGTCGTGCTCTTTCCCTTTTGTAATATCACTTAATTCTTATTACATTTGATGAAATTTAAAAAATTCCGTTTATGACGATAAATGAAAAACTTTCCGCTCTCCGAGAGATTATGGAGAGAGAATGTATAGACGCCTATATAATATCGGGAACAGATCCCCACAATAGTGAATACCTTCCGGCAGCCTGGCAGCAACGGGAATGGATATCCGGTTTTACCGGCTCTTTCGGAACAGTAGTCGTTACCCTCGGAGAGGCCGGGTTATGGACAGATTCCCGTTATTTTATCCAGGCAGAAAAGCAGCTGGAAGGCAGCGGTATCCGGATGCATAAGCTAAGGGTTCCGGATGCCGTGGATTACCCGGAATGGCTGGCTCAAACTTTAACTCCGGATAGCAGGGTCGGCTTAGACAGCTTTTGTACTTCTGTCAATGCAATGAAACAGTTGCAAAGCACACTAAATCCGAAGGGTATCAAAGTTGTGGAAAAGACAGATTTGTTGGGAGAAATATGGCTGGATCGTCCCGCTTTGCCTGAAACTCCGGTATTTCCCGTAAAGACGGAAGTTGCCGGAAAATCGGTTAAAGAAAAACTTCAAAAGATACGGGATTACCTTGCAGAAAATGAATTGGATTACTATTTATTCAGTGCATTGGATGAAATAGCTTGGCTGTATAATATCAGATGTAAAGATATTCCTTATAATCCGGTTGCGATCAGCTATGCCATTGTGGGGCGAGAACACTCCTATTGGTTTGTGAAACAAAGGAAAGTGTCGCAGGAAATAGTTTCTCTTTTAAAAAATGAAGGAATCGAAATCAGGGATTACCACCATTTATTCCTGTTTTTGGAAGAGCTTCCCCAAACAGCCCGTTTCTCTGTGGATACCAATACATTAAATTTTGCCGTATATCATAAAATTGCTTCAAAGTTTCCGGTTACCGAAAAAGAATCTCCCGTAATTTTAGCCAAGGCCGTCAAAAATGCGATTGAAATTGCAGGAATCCGCGAGGCGTGCATCAAAGATAGTGTTGCCCTGACTAAATTCTTTTATTGGATGGAAAGTAATATCGACAACCATTTGACTGAAACAAGCGTATCCGATAAATTGACAGCTCTCCGAGCCGAAAACGAAGGCTACATCTCGGACAGTTTCGGCAATATTTCTGCTTATGGGAAAAACGCAGCCCTTCCACATTATTCTGCTGTACGGGGAAAAGATGCGGAATTGCAAGCCCGGGGCTTGTATCTGGTAGATTCAGGTGGCCAATATACCCACGGAACGACCGATATTACCCGCACAATCCCTTTAGGAGAATTAACCGACCAGGAAAAGGAAGATTATACTTTAGTTTTACAGGGGATGATCGATTTGAGTCTTTGCCGCTTTCCTAAAGGAACAAGCGGTTGTAATATAGATATTATTGCCCGGCAACCTTTGTGGCAAAGATTAAAGAATTTCGGACATGGCACAGGTCACGGAATCGGCTTTTTCCTGAATGTACATGAAGGGCCGCAGGCTATTCGCCAGGATTTAAAACAGCAACCGATTCTTCCCGGAATGCTGACTTCCGACGAGCCGGGACTTTACCGGGAGGGTTTCTATGGTATCCGGCACGAAAATATGATCCTTTGTGTGCCTATCGAGAAAAATGAATTTGGGGAATGGCTTGGATTTGAAACATTAACACTTTGTTATTTCGATACTTCTGCCCTGCTTATTGAACTCTTAAGTGAAGAGCAGAAAAATTGGCTGAATGATTATCATCGCAAGGTATATGAAAAAACTGCACCTTTTCTATCGCCCGAAGAAAAGCAATGGCTGTTCGAAAAAACAAAGCCTGTCCAATAATATTTTAGCTATGGCAGAAATAATAAGCATTCTGCCATAGCTATTTTTTTTGTGTGGAAAAATCTCCCCTTTATTTTTGTCCTTTCAACGCAACCTTTCACTTTCTTTTTGCATCCTTATATCGAAAGTCAATGTGTAAATTGGATCAGATCATCGATAAATGTAAAAATGGCGACCATCGCGCTGCTGAACAACTTTATAAGATGTTTTCAGCAAAGATGTTTGCCGTATGCATCCAATTTTCAAAAGACCGGGCGGAAGCAGAAGATAATTTGCAGGACGGATTTATCAAGATTTTCCAATCTCTTGGCCAATATACGGGAAAAGGTTCCTTTGAAGGCTGGATGAAGCGGATTTTTATAAATACTGCTTTGGAAAAATTCCGGAAAAATCGTCCATTGCAATTAGTTGAAGAGTTTCCCGATACCGAAACAGAAGATATTGAAGAAAACGTGATGATTCCGGAAGAAGTTCTGACAGGATTTGTAGATCAGTTACCGGAAAAATATCGTCTGGTTTTCAGCCTGTATGTGGCCGAAGATATGTCTCATAAAGAAATTGCGGCATTGGCAGGAATTACGGAAGGAACTTCAAAGTCGAATCTGGCAAGGGCAAGGGAGATATTAAAAAGAAAAGTAAAGGAGTATTTAAAACATGAGCAATAACTTAGATCGTCTCTTTAAAAATGCGCTGCGGGACAGAAATTGCGAGCCTCCTCCCTATATATGGGAAAACATAGAGGCAAGCCTGTACCCTCGCCGCCGGAAACATATCTTCTGGTGGATACGCAGTGCTGCGGCCGTTGCTTTGCTGGCTGCGGCCGTATGGCTCTTACAGCTCCGTGATAAAGAAACGCAAGAAATACAATGGGTGAAGATATCGCCTCCCGATGTCGAGCAGCTCACTATTCCGGATACGCCTGTTTTACCGATTACCGAAAATGTGGTAAAACAAGAACAATCAACCGGGCAACCGGTTGCCTCTGCTCCTTCCGGTTTCAGAAATCCCATTCCGGTTACTGCGATCCATTCGGAGCAGATCGATTCTAAAATAGAAACGGCTCCGGTACAGTTGTCCTTAAAAGTTCCCTCCGTTCGCCACGGCATTATTCCTTTGGTGAACGGACAAGCCCTGAAAAACAGCGCGGCCTATCAGGCGCTGTTAAAAGCAGAGGCACAGAGCCCGGGAACAGAAGAGGAAGCAAAGGAAGAAAAAGAAAAACACTCAAGAAATCTGAAACTCGCTTTAAGCGGGCATGTTGCCCCTGTATATACTTCCGGAACTTATCACACCACTGCGACCAATGCCAGAGGCTATCAGTATTCGAACAGCCAGATAAGCGGCAAAATGAATGTAAGCGGCGGTTTGAAATTTTCCATTGCTGCCGATAAAAAATTATCTGTCCAGACCGGTCTTTTTTATAGCCGTATGGGACAGCACACCGACGAAAGAATATCGTCACACCCTCAGACGATGGCTTTTGCATCCACAGCTTCCCAGGAAACTTACGACTATATCGTTACCCCGCTGGGAAATCTGAAAAGCCGTACCAAAGCCGTCGCCTACCGGAGCGAAGAAGCTGTATTGCTAAACAATAATAACAACAGCCGTACCTCCGATATCGAACAGGTATTCAATACGATAGAAGTTCCGATTGCTTTGCGTTACCGTTTTTTCGACCAAAAAGTAAGATTGTCGGTAGCCGGTGGATTCAGCGGCAATATTGTGGTCGATAACAAAGCATATCTAATCAAAGGGGACGAAAAAGAATATATCGGCAGTACAGAGGATATCCGCCGCTTTAATTTAAGTACCGATTTAGGTATCGGTGTTGAATACCCGATTACCAAGGGGATTAAAATCATGTTAGAGCCGGGCTTCAAATATTATTTACAATCTCTTAGCCGGAATTCTCAAATCGACTTTAAACCTTATATGTTTTCTTTATCGACAGGTATAGGCATCGAATTTTAATCAATATTCGGGACGCCGTAAAATTTCGCTGCCGATAATAGCCTGCCGGAGATTAAAGTGCCTTAACTCTTCGTTTTCCGATTCGGTATTCTCCTCCGGCACGGAAATAAATAAGGGCTGTTCTTCTGTTTCTTTATAGCTGTCTCCCGGCATAGACATTTCTTCCCTATTTTCTTGTGTCGAAGATTTGATCGCTATATCGGGATCGTTAAACCATTCAACCGTTTCTTCCCTCTCCATTTCCGGTACGTATTCCCGGGGAATGTCCACAGGACTGTGAGAAGTTTTTTTCGTTCCCGATTTAATCATCCCGATGATTCCTGCAACGACAACGACCAATAAAGAAATCCAATCGAAATCAGCTTTTACAATACCCATATTTTACTATCTTTGTGGCGAAGATTGTGCAACCGGGGAACGGAAACCAATTTTAATTGGTCATACCGAGGAGTGCCTATCTAAGCCGGGTTTTATCTATGGCAAATATACCGATCACATTTACCTGATTACTACATATGAAGTCAAAAATAATATTTTTTTCTTTATTCCTTTTATCTTTAAACGGAATAATGAGTTGTGAAGAGAAATTACGGGACAAGCATATTATTCCTTTCGTTCCGGTAAATACCACGATTAAACTGAATCTGGGAGGAGAAAACGAATTGATGTGGAAAAATAATCCGAAATATTTTTCCATTTCGACCCCTAATGCAGAATCGTTGGGCTATAAAGGGCATGGCATTGTAATCTTTACGGAAGATGCAAAAGAATTTCATTGTTTCGATGCAACTTGTACCAACTGTCCCGACTTAGAATCTTATTTCACACAGAAAGATTTGAAAGGAAATATCGCCATCTGCCCCAAATGCGGAACGGAATTCAGCCTGTTGTACGGACAGCCTTTCGGCAACGATTCAAAGATATATCCCTTAAAAGAATACCCCATCAGAAGAAGTGGTGATCTTCTGATCGTTAGCTATAATTAACAGATGCGAATGGCATTTTTTATAAAAAAATCACATCATCTGCGATTTTATATAAAATTTAATCTTCTTTTTTTTACCTTTGCCACGAAATTAAGATTCACTTGAAAAAATATTAAATAAAAATCCGGATGAAAAGAGCATTAATCAGTGTCTTCGACAAGACTGGTATTGTCGAGTTCGCCAAATCACTGGATTCTATGGGCTGGGAAATCATTTCGACTGGAGGAACTTCAAAAAAACTGAAAGAGGAAGGCATTAAAGTTCAGGATATTTCAGATTTAACCAAGTTTCCCGAATGTTTTGACGGTAGGGTTAAGACCTTGCACCCCAATGTAGAAGGCGGTATATTAGCAATCAGAGATAACGACAATCATAAAGCACAAATGACCGAATTGGGGATAGAACCCATTGACATCGTCGTTTGTAACTTATACCCTTTTAAACAGACTATTTTAAAACCCGGTGTATCTCACGAAGAGATCATCGAAAACATCGATATAGGCGGTCCCACGATGATTCGTGCGGCTGCAAAAAATTACAAATTCGTTACGGTGCTGACCGATCCGGAAGATTATGAACTGGTGATCGGTGAACTGAAAGCCCAGGGAGATACTTCTGCCGCCACCAAAGAAATGCTGGCAGCAAAAGTATTTATCCATACCTCCCATTACGATGCTTTGATAGCCGACTATTTTTCAAAGCGGCTGAATATTACGTATCCTAAAACCCTGACTTTAACTTTTGAAAAGAAACAGGATTTGAGATACGGTGAGAATCCTCACCAGGCAGCGGCTTTCTACACTTCCATTCAGGGAACGGAAGGCACTTTGACGGCTGCGGTACAGTTACACGGCAAAGAACTTTCATACAATAATATCGGGGATACCGACGGAGCTTTGGAAACGTTAAAAGAATTCGACGAACCGACGATCGTTGCTTCTAAACATGCCAATCCTTGCGGTGTGGGCAGTGCTGCCACTATCGCCGAAGCTTACCGGAAGGCTTACGAAGCCGACCCCGTTTCAATTTTCGGCGGAATCGTCGCTTCCAACCGCGAGATCGATGCGGAAACGGCCGGAGAAATGGCTAAGATTTTTCTGGAAGTGATCATCGCCCCGTCTTTTTCAAAAGAAGCTTTAGAAATTCTAACCAAAAAGAAAAATATCCGTTTACTACAATTGGAAAACACCGGCAAGAAAAACAAGTCTGCCAGCAAAGCCAAAACGGTACTCGGCGGTTTACTGATACAGGATCTGGATACTCAACTATTGAATGAAGAAGATTTGAAAGTTGTCACGAAACGCCAGCCGACAGAAGCAGAAATGAAAGATTTGCTTTTCGCCTGGAAAGTAGTGAAACATGCCAAATCGAACGGTATAGCCATTGCCAAAAATCTGACGACGACCGGAGTCGGACCGGGACAGGTAAGCCGTATCTGGGCTCTCGAAAATGCAATCCGCCAGGGCGGAGACCGCATACAAGGCAGTGTATTGGCCTCGGATGCATTCTTCCCTTTCTCCGATTGCGTGGAAGCTGCTCATCAGGCAGGTATTACAGCGATAATACAGCCGGGTGGTTCTGTCAGAGATCAGGAATCTATCGATGCTGCTGACAAATATGACATTGCGATGATTTTTACGGGTATGAGACACTTCAAACATTAATTAGGAATATGGGATTATTTTCGTTTTTAACTCAAGATATAGCGGTTGACCTCGGAACAGCCAATACAATTATCATTTGTAACGATAAAATGGTAGTCAATGAACCTTCTATCGTTGCAATCGACAGACGAACTGAAAAGGTGATCGCTATCGGGGAAAAAGCCCGGCAGATGCAGGGAAAAACCCACGATAACATCAAAACGATCCGTCCTTTGCGCGACGGAGTGATTGCCGACTTTAACGCAGCCGAACAAATGTTGCGCGGCATGATCAAAATGGCGAGCGTAAACAGTAAATTTTTCTCGCCTTCCCTACGTATTGTCGTTTGTATTCCCTCGGGAAGTACTGAAGTAGAAGTACGTGCGGTACGCGACTCGTCGGAACATGCCGGAGGACGTGATGTGTATATGATTTACGAACCGATGGCTGCCGCCTTAGGCATTGGATTGGATGTCGAAGCTCCCGAAGGTAATATGATCGTGGATATAGGTGGTGGTACTACTGAAATCGCCGTTATTTCCTTAGGCGGTATAGTTAGCAACAAATCGATCCGCATTGCAGGGGACGATTTGACCGACGACATTCAGGAATATATGCGCCATCAGCACAATATCAAAATCGGAGAACGTACGGCTGAGGAAATTAAGATTCATGTAGGCTCCGCGCTTTCGGAACTGGATGAACCGCCGGCCGATTTTATCGTTCAGGGTCCTAACCAAATGACCTCTTTGCCGGTGGAAGTTCCTGTATCCTATCAGGAAATCGCTCATTGCTTAGAGAAATCCATTTCTAAAATAGAGATTGCCATCCTGGGTGCTTTGGAACAAACTCCGCCCGAACTATATGCCGATATTGTAAATAAAGGTATTTATCTGGCAGGTGGTGGCGCTTTGCTGAGAGGTCTCGACAAACGTTTGACCGATAAACTGAACATTCCGTTCCATATAGCGGAAGACCCGTTAAGGGCCGTTGCCAGAGGAACCGGAATCGCATTGAAAAATGTAGATAAATTCTCGTTCCTGATCCGATAATATACCATGCAATAAATACAGGCTGTGAAAGAAATTATAAAACTGATATTAAAATATCATTTTACTATAATTTTTATATTACTGGAAGCCGTATCCTTTTCTCTGATAGTTCAGCATAATAACTATCAGAGAACTGTTTTTTCCGGCCATACAGCGACTTTTTTCTGTTACATTTCCTCGACGATCTCGGATATCGATAATTATTTTTCGTTGAAAGAAACGAACGAAAAATTAGTTGCAGAGAATACAGATCTAAGAAATAGAATAGAAAATATAAAAAGTGCGTTAGACGGACAGGAAAATTATATTTGGGGAGAAGACTCTTCGTTTTTCGATACGGATTATCGGTATCAAAGTGCCCGAATGGTTAATTCCAGTTTTAATAAAACCAAGAATTATATCACGTTGGATAAAGGCAGCAGCGATGGAGTCGCCAAAGAAATGGCGGTATGTTCGCGGGAAGGTGTTGTGGGAATCATTCAAAATACCAGCAGACATTATGCCAGGGTACTTCCTTTGGTGAATACGAATCTGCGGGTTTCCGCCAAGTTAAAGAAAAACGGTTATTACGGTTCTTTGCAATGGGACGGAAACGATTATCGCTATTCTTATCTGAACGACATACCTTTTCACGTAGATGTCGCACAGGGGGATACGATTGTGACGTCAGGCTTCTCCTCTATTTTCCCTGAGGGCGAATTGATAGGATTTGTCGAGACTGTAAACAAGGAAACTGCTAATTTTCTTACCATAAAAGTAAAATTAGCAGTCGATTTTAAGAAGATTTCAGATGTGTATGTGGTGGCTAACCTAAATAAGAGTGAGAAATTGGAATTGGAGGAAATGACACATGACTAACGTAAAATTTTTCGTCAATCTGATCGCATTGCTGATTATTCAATTAGCTATATTGGATAATATACAGCTTCACTCCTATGTGTATATCAATATTTATATTCTTGCTATATACATTTTGCCTTACCGCTTGAGCAAAGCGAGCATTTTACTGTTCGGTTTTTTCCTGGGGCTGTTTATAGACCTGGCCAACAACACAATGGGAATACATGCCGCTGCCTCGACATTGATAGCGTATATTCGTCCCCGCCTGTTGATGCTGACCTCTAACCGGGAACAGATCGACGACATCCAGGGAAAACAGAACATTAGCAATTTTGCCTGGTTTTTTAAATATGTTATCGTTTCGACCGCCGTATTCAATGTGGCATTGATTATGGCAGAAGCTTTCAGTTTCCATAATTTTTGGATTACGCTTGCGCGCATGGTGTGCAGTACCGTGGTTTCAGTGTTTTTCATCCTGCTTTATTATTTTATCGTGTTGAAGAAGAAGCAGAATTAACTGCATACGGGAATGCCCGGCGGTTTTCAGTTTTTCAGATCCTCAAACAGATCATGTTATGAATAAGTATTCACACCGGAAAGCCGTTATTTCAGCAATCATTATTTGTGTTTGCTGCATTTATATTATTCGGTTATTTTATATGCAAGTGATCGACGATTCTTTTCAGGAAGAGGCGATCCGTAATTCTCAGCGGGTAACGACACAATACCCGGCCAGAGGGTTGATTTTCGACCGGAACGGTAAATTGCTGGTCGAAAATCAGCCGGCTTACGATCTGATGGTTGTTCCTTTACAAGTGAAGCCATTCGATACGACGGAATTAATCACCATCCTGAATATCGATAAAGACATACTTGAAAAGAGCTTAAAAAAATGCCGCCGCTACTCTCCTTATAAAGCTTCTATCCTCATTTCCCAGATCACTGCGGACAAGTATGCTATTTTACAGGAAAAGCTCTACAAATATCCGGGATTTTTCATGCAAACCAGAACTTTACGTAAATACAACGTAAACCACTCGGCGGATGTCTTCGGATATATCGGGGAAGTAAGCCAGGCGCAAATCGATAAGGACAGCACGTATGCTTCCGGCGACTATGTCGGGATTAACGGCCTGGAAAGAAGTTATGAAAACACGCTCCGTGGAAAAAAAGGTGAAAAGATCATGCTGGTCGATAATTACAACCGGATCAAAGGGTCCTACAAAAACGGAGAATACGACAAACCGGCTATCGTGGGAGATAATATCACAACAACCCTCGACATCGATTTGCAGGAATATGCCTATCACCTTATGAGGAATAAAAAAGGCGGTATTATTGCCATCGAACCTCAAACAGGAGAAATATTATTAAAAGTATCGAGCCCGGGGTATAACCCGCAACTAATGATCGGATTGGAACGGGGACGGAATTATAAGAAATTAAGCGAAGACCCTAACCTTCCGCTTTTCGACCGTACGGTCAGTGCTACCTATCCTCCCGGTTCTATTTTCAAAACCGTGGTAGGACTGATCGGGCTGGAGGAAGGAGTGATCGTTCCTCAAACCCGTTATGAATGTCACTTCGGTAATTATTTCAACGGGCAGTTGATGAAATGCCACGGACATGAATCGCCTGTAGATCTGAAAGGGGGCATCAGAACTTCGTGTAATCCTTATTTTGTGAATGTTTTTCGCAGGACTTTGGAAAACAACCGATATGCCAGCGTCAGGGAAGCTTATGGCAAATGGCGGGAATATGTGATGTCGTTCGGCGTAGGACAAAAGCTGTGTCCCGATTTCTACAATGAAAAATCCGGGGATATACCTACCCAGCAAGCCTATGACAGGCAATTCCGCACCCAGGTCTGGTATTATACGTATTTCCGTTCCCTTGCCATCGGACAGGGAGAATTGATGCTGACCCCCATGCAAATGGCGAATATCGTTGCAGGGATTGCGAACCGGGGACATTACATCACGCCTCATATCGTGAGACGTACCGATGAAAACTACGAACAGTTGAACAAGCATGAAATTCCCATTCAGAAAAAACATTTCGAAATAATCGTCGATGCGATGGAAGAAGCGGTGAAGACAGGAACAGGGCGTGTGGCTGCCGTCGATTCGGTGATTGTGTGTGGAAAAACAGGAACCATACAAAATCCACATGGAGACGATCATTCGGCATTTTTCGCTTTTGCTCCCAAAGAAAATCCGAAAATCGCCATATTGGTTTACGTAGAAAACGGAGTTTGGGGTGCCAGGTATGCAGCTCCTATTGCCGGACTTTTATTGGATAAGTATTTGCACGGAAAGATTCCGGAAGGGAAAAAGTCTCTTGAAAAGAGTATGCTCGAAGCCGACCTGATTCATTCCCCGGCCGTACGAAATGCCAATGGGACGGCAACGACAACAGAAGACGAAGAATAAAAACCACGCGCTATGAACAGACAATCAGAGCTTTTAAAAAATATCGATTGGTTATCCATTTTCATGTACACCCTGTTGGTTTTCATGGGATGGCTGAATATTTACGCTGCTGTGTACAACGATAGCCATAGCAGCATATTCGATATTTCCCAAAAATACGGGAAACAGATCATTTGGATCGGCGCTTCTTTCGGCTTGGGTTTTATCATTATGCTGACGGATAGTAAATTTTTTACGGCCTTTTCTTTTATTATATATGGACTGATGATCGCCTTGCTGGCAGCAGTATTGGTTTTCGGTAAAGAGGTCAATGGAGCGAGGTCGTGGTTTGAAATCGGCAGTATCCGCCTGCAACCTGCCGAGTTTGCCAAATTTGCAACCTGTCTTGCCGTGGCGAATGTCATGAGCAGGCATGGCTTTAAAATGATGCGGTTCAGCAGTTTGCTCACTATCGGGATTTTACTGGCATTGCCTGCCCTTCTGATCATCAAACAAAACGACACGGGTTCGGCCTTAGTATATAGTTCATTTATATTGGTGATGTACCGGGAAGGTTTGCACGGTTCGATTTTGTTACTCTGTTTCATGACGGTAGCCTTGTTTATTTTTACCCTGCTCTATCCGCCTATGACCGTACTTTTGCTAATCATCGGCGGAACGCTGATCGCTTTTCTTTATTATCGGCAAAATAAGCATGAGTTTTACCGGATTATTATTTTTCTCGTAAGTTGTTTCCTGTTTTTATTATTTCTAAAATGGTTGTTAGACCTGCCTGTCAGCGATCATAAACTTTTGCTTATCTCCTACCTGCTTTGTAATTTGATAGGAATCTATTTTATTTATAAGCGTAAGATGCGGCACATTATGCTGGTGGTACTGGCTTCCTGGCTCTGTATAGGGGCGACGATCGGAGTCGATTACGCTTTCGACAAATTGCAGCCCCACCAAAGAGATCGTATCAATAATTTGCTGGGTATCGAATCCGACCTTACCGGAGCGGGTTATAATGTAAACCAATCGAAGATCGCTATCGGTTCGGGAGGTTTTTCCGGAAAAGGTTTCTTACAGGGAACGCAGACCAAATTCAATTTTGTACCGGAACAAAGTACCGATTTTATCTTCTGTACGGTAGGCGAAGAATGGGGATTTTTAGGAAGTACGGTTGTTATCGGGCTATTAATGGCATTTATTCTACGAATCATATACTTAGCGGAACGCCAGCGTTCCGATTTTTCCCGGATATATGGGTATGGTGTTGCTTCTATCCTCTTTTTCCATATGGCGATAAACATCGGCATGACGATCGGGGTTGCTCCGGTAATCGGTATTCCGCTTCCCTTTTTCAGTTACGGAGGCTCTTCTTTGTGGGCTTTTACCATATTGATTTTTATTTTTCTGCGTTTGGACGCCAACCGCCTGCAAGTTTTCAGCTAAAGGAATTTTGTATAATATATTTTCAGAGCTTTGTAAGATGACAAACTTACAAAGCTTTTTTTACGACAACATTCTTACCGGATCACCCTATTGCTAAATTCATCCGGATAAATTTTCAATTTTTATAATTTAAACTCCGATCCTATTTTCAAAATGTGGCAATTGACATTTCTTTATAAACAAGGCTTTCTGTTTCGCGGAAACTCACCCATACACACCGTATTTCTGTAAATGTATTGTATTCGCGCCCTTTTACACCGCCGTTTTCTTTTAAAACATTTTTTTATACTTTACCGGAAATTCTTAAATAAACAAAATGTCCTCTGAAAAGACCGGAAAGGAAGTTTTTAAATAAGTAGAAATTGTTATTTTTGAAAAGAAATTAAAACAATGTACACTTCATGGAATCCAAACACTATTCCGGCCTGACGAATGAGCAGGTAGAAGCAAGCCGGCAACGATACGGCAAGAATATTCTGACTCCTCCGGCCCGAACTCCCCTCTGGAAACTTTTTCTCGAAAAATTCAAAGATCCGATTATTAAAATCCTGTTAGCGGCGGCTCTGCTCTCCCTGATCATCTCGATTATTCACAACGAGTATGCCGAAACAATCGGGATTTTCGCTGCTATCTTTTTAGCAACAGGTGTCGCTTTCTGGTTTGAAATGGATGCCAACCGAAAATTCGAATTGCTAAACCAGGTGAATGACGATATATTGTATAAAGTGATCCGGAATGGGAACATTCACGAGGTCGCGAAGCAGGATATCGTAGTCGGAGATATTATCGTTCTTGAAACAGGTGAAGAAATTCCGGCAGACGGGGAATTGATTGAAGCCATTTCCCTGCAAGTCAATGAATCGACTTTGACAGGCGAGCCTGTCATCAGTAAAACGACCAATCCGGAACATTTCGATGAAGAGGCGACCTATCCTTCCAACCACATTCTGAGAGGCACGACCATTGCCAACGGGCGGTGTATATATGAAGTAAAGGAGGTCGGCGATGCTACCGAATTCGGAAAAGTGGCTGAAAAAGCAACGGAAATCAACAAGGATAAAACTCCGCTAAGCAAGCAATTGGAAAAACTGGCCCGCCTGATCAGTATTATCGGGTTCATCGTTGCAGGCCTGACATTCGGCGGATTACTCGTAAAAGATATTCTGGCAGGGGTTTTCACCTCGGATAATCTTTTCACGCTGGAGTCTGCCGGACGAATCCTGCAATATTTTATGGTTGCGGTGACACTGATCGTCGTGTCAGTACCCGAAGGTTTACCGATGAGCGTTACATTAAGCCTTGCATTGAGCATGAGAAAGATGTTGAAAACCAACAATCTGGTACGCAAAATGCATGCCTGTGAAACGATGGGGGCAACCACGGTGATCTGTACCGACAAGACCGGAACCCTGACCCAAAATCAAATGCAGGTACATCAAACCAATTTTTATGCACTTGCCGGACAAAAATTGGAGCAAGATGAAATCAGCACTTTAATTAAAGAGGGTATTTCGATGAATTCCACCGCTTTTCTGGATTATACCCTTCCCGATAAAATAAAAACTTTAGGAAATCCGACCGAAGCAGCCTTGCTCCTCTGGCTTCATGGCCAGCAGGTAAATTACATGGACTACCGGGAACATACGGATATCGAGGAGCAATTGACCTTCTCGACAGAACGGAAATATATGGCTACCCTCGTCAAATCCTCTTTGGGTGGAAAACAGATTCTATATGTTAAAGGCGCTCCTGAAATCCTTTTATCCAAATGCCGGGATATTCGTTTGCCTGAAGGGAATAAACCGATAGCAGAATACCGGGCAACCATCGAAGAACAACTGCTCTCTTATCAAAATCAGGCGATGCGGACATTGGGATTTGCCTATAAAGAAGTGTCACCGGAGCATAGCGACCTCGAAACGGAGTCGTCTTCTGATTTGACATTCTTAGGTATTGCCGCGATCGCCGACCCTATACGTCCCGACGTGCCTGCAGCCGTCGCCCAATGTCTGCATGCCGGAATCCAGGTTAAAATCGTTACCGGGGACACTCCCGCTACCGCCAGGGAAATCGGCCGGCAGATCGGAATATGGGAAGCCGGCGATACCGAAGAGCAGCTTATCACCGGAACGGATTTTGAAAAACTGCCGGACGAAGAAGCCGCCCAACGGGTCTTAAAGTTAAAGATCATGTGCCGTGCCCGCCCCACGGATAAACAACGGCTGGTAGAGCTGCTCAAACGTTCGGGGGCAGTGGTAGCCGTGACCGGAGACGGCACGAACGACGCTCCCGCCCTGAATCATGCCGATGTCGGCCTGTCGATGGGCACGGGTACTTCGGTCGCCAAAGAAGCAAGCGATATCACTCTGCTCGACGATTCGTTCAACAGCATCGCCACCGCTGTTATGTGGGGACGGTCTCTTTACCACAATATACAACGTTTTATACTGTTTCAATTAACCATCAACCTTTCCGCCCTTTTGATCGTATTGCTGGGGTCTTTGTTGGGACATCAGCTCCCCCTGACCGTTACGCAAATGCTATGGGTGAACATGATTATCGATACCTTTGCTGCCGCAGCTCTCGCATCACTCCCTCCGAATCCTAACGTTATGAATGAAAAACCGCGAAAATCGTCGGATTTTATCATCACCCGCAAGATGCAACACCATATCCTGGGTATAGGCATCACTTTCACGGTTTTACTTTTAGGAATGATGTATTATTTCACCAACGAGCAAGGAGACATTTCGCGGTACGATCTATCTGTATTCTTCACCACTTTCGTCATGTTGCAGTTTTGGAATATGTTCAATGCCAAAGCTTTCTTATCCGGTGGCTCCGCCTTTAAAAACCTGAAAGGAAGTGCCGGATTCCTGATCGTGATGCTAATTATTCCGATCGGTCAATTCCTGATCGTAGAATTCGGAGGCGATGTTTTCAGAACCGTGCCTCTCACCCTCCGGGATTGGGGGATGATCATAGGGGCGACCTCTTTGGTTTTATGGATCGGGGAACTCATGAGGCTATTAAAAAAATAATATGGAAAGTGTGCTGCAAAGCACACTTTTTTTATGCCGGTTTCCCTTGGAATTTTATCTTCCCGCGATTGGGATTTTAAGAATATTGTTATCTTTGTTGGAAACGCACTTTATCGACAAATTGGTATATTTTAAGAGCGACAAAAATGAGACCGAAACGAATCAGGACTGCATTGTATAATGTGTTGCCGGGAGAAAAAGCCCATAGCACGATGGCTCCCCGTCCCAAAATAATTGAAGGTGTAGAGGGTATTCATCCCACGCCTCCTGTCAATAGTGCCGTGCTTGCCCTGATTATTCCCTTTGAAAACGATCTGGCCATTCCTTTCATCAAGCGTTCCAATTTCGGAAGGTATCACCGGGGACAAATTGCTTTGCCCGGAGGCAAAATGGAAATGAGCGATGCCGATGCCTTGCAGACCGCTTTGCGCGAATGTCACGAGGAAATCGGAGTGCCGGAAGAAAAAGTCTCTATCTTAGGAGTATTGAGCGATATTTATATCCCACTCAGTAATTATAACATCACTCCCATTGTCGGCACTACGCTGAAATTACCGGATTTTAAACTTTCGGAAAACGAAGTGGAAAAGGTAATCATGGTGAAGCTTTGCGATCTTTTCGACGATCAAAACAAAGCCACTACCACGTTTTTACGTAATGGTCATGAGATTATAGCTCCCGGTTATAAAATCGGAGAAAACTTCATTTGGGGAGCAACGGCTATGATTATCGCCGAATTGGAACAATTAATGAAAACCAACACATTTAATCACTTGGGGAAGTTATGATTTTCGTTTCCGGCATACCCAATAAACCGGATGATAGGTTAAAGGATACCCTTTTTTATCTGTATTCCAATACGAAGAATATTTCCGGACAAATCGATCCATCTGTCCTTTAGTCCGTATCTGCGGTTCGGAAGTTGCATTTACCCCCGTATTCTTTATATGCCTGAGCACTTCTAAGGGTGAGTTAAAATAAAGGGTATGAACCTCTTCTTCCTCATGCAGGACTTCAAAATGCGGAGATAAAATTTCCTTCCATCCGGTAGAAGAAAGATAAGTCAGTCCCTGACCACTCACCTGGCGTAATTCTTTCAGATTATCCTGTCCGAAAGTACTGAAAACCAGAAAGCCGTCGGCAGCTAAATGACCGGAGAGTTTTTTCAACGTATTTTCCGGCCGGGAAAACCATTGAAAAGTAGAACTTGAAACAATCATTCCATACTGCCCGGCAAGAGATACCGTTTCAATATCTCCCAGGATGCAATGCTCATTGGGTATGGTACATCTATCGGCTGTTTTACGACACATCTCCGGAACTAAATCGTTAATATACAATTTATTTATAGAGAAATCATTTAACAAAGCCGAGGTAAGCAAGCCCGTACCGCATCCGATTTCTAAAATCTTTACCGGACAAGGCCCTATATACTCCTGTAAGAGTGTACAAAGTTTAGTTACGATGCTTTTTTGTACAATAGCATTTTCATCATAACTCTCTACACTTCGCCTAAACCGGCATAGAACATCCGCCTTATCGATCATTTTAATAGTTGTCATTTTAATTTCCGGACTGTGTGAATTTAATTCCAAGAATGTGTTCCCACTCTTTAAAACCGGCAAACGGATAATGCCCTCCCGGCAGAAAAGTCACCGGGACTTTTCCTTGCCACCAATTCAACTGATTTTCTACGGGAAAGATTACATCTTTTTCCGATACATATACTTTATTCCATGAATAGCATTTTTCACACCCATAGCTTTGTTTTTCAATAAGGACAAGCTCTTCGCACTGATCTTCGAGTTCCCGGGTCGGCAAACACCCTTTCAAAAATTGCCTTTCTTCATCCGTTACGGCCATACGGGAAAAGAATTTTTCTCTTCCCCGGATATTCATTCCTTTTTCGGTCAATCGATATACTTTAACCGGAATCCCATATAAATTGTCCACAGGCCTTTCCGTACCATTCAGCGCCACAGCCCAACGGGGCCGGACATTGAAGTGGGGCACAACACACGAAGCCGCCCACACCCCCATAGACCAGGCCACAACATATACTTCCCGGTATTCCCTCAAATCGGGCAGGTTATCATGCGACAGGATACGATAATCGTAAAACATAACCACATCGGCATCCGTTTCCAAATGGGAAACAGCAGATGCATCCATCCCCCAGCCATTGAAGAAAACAATGACCTGCCCCGCTCCTTTTTTTACCAGCCACTCTATTCGCATACTTTTAAGCTAATTTTAGAATCTATGGGACTATTCCAGGCACTCTAAAAATTCAAATAAACACTCGTAATCTTCGGTAGGAATGGAAGCGTTGAGTGAAAAACGAATACGTGCTTCATTTTTCGGTACGGTAGGATACCTCACGGGCAACACGAAGAAACCGTTATCCCGGAGTAATTCCGACATCTCCACACTATTTTCATTCGAGCCGCAAATCATAGGTACGATATGCGATTCACCTTTGGTTTCGAATCCCCGTTCCTGGAGCACACATCGTAATTTTGCCGATATCTCTGCCAATTTTATCCTCAAATCGTAAAAATCAGGCATACGATTCAGTACAAAACGTGTCCAGGCTACATTCACCGGAGGCAAAGCCGTCGTAAAAATCAGGCTGCGCTGGGTATTGATCAGAAATTCCCGGAAAAGTCCCTCACACACCACAAAAGCTCCCATGGAAGCAAACGCTTTGCCGAAAGTTCCTACAATAAAATCGATATCTTCCGTACATGCCTGTTCTTCGCAGCAACCTAAACCGTTCGTTCCCCTCACTCCTACAGCATGAGCTTCATCCACATACAAGAATGCGTCGAATTCCTTTTTAATTTCGCACAATTGCTGCAGATCGGCAATATCCCCGTCCATACTGAATACCGATTCGGTTACAATAAATACATTCTCATATTTCTCCCGGTGCTGTACCAGCAAATTCCGCAAATGCTCGTAATCCGAATGGCGATAACGCACCATTTCCGCTTCACTCAGCATTAATCCGTCGATAATACTGGCATGCACCAGTTTATCGGCCACAATCAGGTCTTTTTTTCCCGTTAGGGCGGGCAATATCCCGATATTGGCATGATAGCCGGAATTAAACACCAGGGCAGCCTCTTTATCGTAAAGATCGGCCAAATCATTTTCCAGCATTTTATAGTATTCATGATTCCCTGAAAGCAAACGGGACGAAACAGCACTGTAAGGTAAGGCCATGACATCGGTCTCCGCCCTGAATTCCTGGATCAAACGGGGATTGGAAGACAAACCCAAATAGTCGTTCGAAGAAAGGTTCAACATTTCCCGCCCTTCGTCGTGAATCAAAAAACCATTATGCTGTATATCACGCAACCAACGATAATTGCCGGCTTCTTTTATTTTATTCAGCTTACTGCTGTATCTCTCTTTATTCATGGTGTTGCAATTTATAATTCTGTAAACAAAAGTATTACAATCCGTGAGTTAAACAATATTATTTCATCGATTACTCCGGGTAATTTTTAAGAGAGAAGAAGTCAGTTTATGCAACTCGTCCGGCTGAATAATATAAGGCGGCATGATATAAACCAATCTGCCGAAGGGACGAACCCAAATACCTTCTCTCGCAAATTGCTCCTGTAATACAGCCATATTTACCGGATTTTTCATTTCGATCACCCCGATCGCTCCCAAAACCCGGACATCTTCCACCGATTCATATTGCGTCGCAGGTGCAAGTTCCTCCGTTAATTGCCGTTCGATAGCCTTTATCTTTGCCTGCCAGTCGGCACTCAGCAACAAATCGATAGAAGCATTGGCTACCGAGCAGGCCAAAGGATTCCCCATAAAAGTGGGACCATGCATAAATACATAAGGCTCTACCGAACAAATCGTAGTTGCTACTTTTACCGTTGCCATAGTTGCAGCGAAACTCATATATCCACCGGTAATCGCTTTTCCAATGCACATAATGTCCGGGCTTATACCGGCATGCTCTACCGCCCACAACTTTCCGGTGCGTCCGAATCCTGTGGCAATTTCATCGCAAACAAGCAATACTTCGTATCGATCGCAAAGTTCACGCACTTGTTTCAGGTAATCTGCTGAATAAAACCACATTCCGCCCGCACCTTGAACAATAGGTTCAAGGATTACAGCCGCAATGTCGTCCCGGTGCTTTTCCAGGCATTCCTGCATTTCCCGAATATCCTCTTTCCTGCATGCCTGCCCGAAACGACATTCCGGCCGGGATACAAAATATTGCACAGGCAGGTTTCCCTGAAAAATACTATGCATTCCCGTCACCGGATCGCATACCGACATCGCATTCCACGTGTCCCCGTGGTATCCTTTGGTAATCGTCAGAAAATTCTTCTTCCCGCCCTTCCCTTTGGCATACCAGTATTGCAAAGCCATTTTCATAGCTACCTCCACTGCCACCGAACCGGAATCGCAAAAAAATATCTTATCCAATCCTGCCGGAGCTACCGATAGAATCTTATGTGCCAACTCCACCGCCGGACGGTGGGTTAAACCACCGAACATCACATGCGACATCGATTTTAATTGTTTTTCTATCGCGGCATTCAATACCGGATGATTATATCCATGAATCTGACACCACCACGACGACATCCCGTCGATTAGTTTCCGCCCGTCTTCCAATTCAATATAAACACCTTCCGCCCTTTTCACCGGAAAAACAGGGAGCGGATCTATCGTAGAGGTGTACGGATGCCAAATGTGTTTCCGGTCATAGCTCAATAGTTCTTCTGTATTCATATTTTTACGTTTTATTCGATGGTAAATCCGAGTTCCTGTACTTTCGCCATGTCTTCCTTCACTTTAGATCCTACGGTTGTCAGCAAATCGCCTACAATTGCGGCATTTATGCCCGCTCCGATAGCGGCGCTTTCGATATGGGCAATAAGCAACCGCCCGCCAGCAAAACGCAGCCAGGCATCCGGATTGATAAAGCGAAACAAAGCTATCGTTGTCAATATTTCGTCATCCGACAGAGGAAGGGTCCCCTCCAACGGTGTTCCGGGAATGGGATTCAATATATTGATAGGTATCGACTTTATCTTTAAGTCGCACAACATAAAAGCCAGTGATATACGATCTTCCATACTTTCTCCCATTCCAATAATACCTCCGGAACAAATTTCCATTCCCACTTCCCGGGCAGCCCGGATGGTTTCCAGTTTATCTTCCGTCGTATGAGTAGAGCAAAGCGACGGAAAAAAATCTGCCGACGATTCCAAATTGCAATGGTAGCGGGTTATACCTGCGTCTATTAACTTTTGGAGCTGAGCTTTATTCAATAAACCCATAGAAGCACATAACTTTATCCCCGTTTCCTGCCCGATTTTCCGCGCATAATGGCAGAGCATATCGATATTCCGGTCAGACAAGGCCTTACCACTGGTAACAAACGAAAATTTATTTACCTTATATTCAGCATTCAAATGAGCCAGTTCCAGACAGGTTTTCTCGTCCACCAATTCATATTCCTCGATCCGGGTTTTAAACCGGGCAGACTGTGCACACCATTTACAATCTTCAGAACATCTGCCCGAACGTGCATTGACGATAGAGCAGGTATCGAACCGCTTCCCCATTTTATGGTCCCGTATTTCTCCGGCGGCTTTATATAATTCCTGCTTAGGCACTTGCCATGCAAGGAACAGTGCCTCTTCGCGGGAAATTCGCCCACCTCTCAATACTTTTTCTTTTAAAATTCCAATCTCCATATCCTAAAATTAAAAAGGGACATACAGCCTTTCAGCTATACATCCCTATCTTTCTATTTTCAATGATTCTATCCGATGCAACAGGGCATACCTCTCCCCCGATCTCTCCGGAAATTCTTTCTATTCCACAAATTTCCAGTAATGCAGTGCATAATTCCACGGTGTGTGCCGTATTTACAATCACTCCGTTATGCGAAGATTTCAGAAGTATATTCTCATACATAGAAAGAGCCAGCCGTGAAATTCGCACTTCACGCCCTATGCTGCAAAATATGGAATATCCTTTTTGGCTCCAGCTGGAAAAATAAAGGCAACATCGCTGTAATGTTATCCGACGCATTATCCTGTTTTTTTACAGTGCCAAATTACGAAAAAACTTTTCTTTCTTCCATATTCGGAAGAATATTATTACGAATGTCTTATAAATGTTGCACAATCTGTTATTTTTCACGATTTTTGCTAACCAAACATTTTTAATCGCCATGAGATATATTTCTTACTTTCTACTTGCTTTTGCCTTACTCGCTTCGCCCGTGACCCAAGGCAAAATTTATCATCTGCGTAATTATGGGCTCCAGCCCGGAAGTGACCGAAACACAACATCCGTTCTCGCTGCGGCCCTGCAAAGAATAATTGCGGAAAATCCCACAGACAGCCGGTATGTTATTAAATTCCCGAAAGGAAAGTATAACTTTTTTCCAACCCAGGAAATGGAAAAAGTATATTACATTTCCAATCACGACCAGGATAATCCTAAAAATGTGGGGATTGCCATCGAGGGGATGAAAAATATCGTATTCGACGGGCAGGGATCGGAATTTATTTTTCATGGCAGGATGCTTCCCCTAAGCATTGTCGATTGTAAAAATTGCACGTTCAAAAATTTTTCCATCGATTTTGCCAATCCCCATATCACCCAATTCAAGATCGTTGCCAACGATCCGGAAGCCAAAAAAATCACTCTTGAAGTGGCTCCCTGGGTGAAATATAAAATAGAGAACGGCGTATTCGTTGCTTATGGGGAAGGCTGGCAGCACACCCCGCAAGCCTGTATCGCTTTCGAGGGAGATACAAAACATGTGGTATATAATACCAGCGATTTAGGAATAAATATACGGCAGGTGAAAGAAATCGCTCCGCGCACAATCGTGGCTGAAAATTGGCAACAACCGAAATTAAAGCCGGGAACCGTGATTGCAGCCCGCACCTGGCATCGCCCGACACCGGGAATCTTTATGTATCGTTCCGACGATACCCGTTTGGAAAATATCAGGGTACATTATGCAGAGGGTATGGGATTACTGGCACAACTTTGCGAAAACATCACTTTAGACGGTTTCGGGGTTTGCCTTAAAGGGAAAAACGATCCGCGTTATTTCACCACCCAGGCAGACGCCACTCATTTTTCAGGCTGCAAAGGCAAGATCACATCCATCAATGGTCTCTATGAAGGGATGATGGATGATGCCATCAATATTCACGGGACTTATCTGAAAATCACGGAGCGAATCGACGACCATACCCTTATCGGCACCTACATGCATTCCCAGAGCTGGGGTTTCGAATGGGGACGTCCCGGCGATAAGGTGCAATTTATCAAATCTTCGACGATGGAACTCACAGAATCGGGCAACGAAATAGCGGCGATCGAACCTGTGGGACAATCCGGGACACACGGAGCCCGTTCGTTCCGGATTACGTTCACCCGGCCTATCGAAAAAATAATCACTACGCAGGAAGGTTTCGGCATCGAAAACCTGGAATGGACTCCGGAAGTGCTTTTCGCCCACAACACCATCCGGAACAACCGCGCCCGGGGAGCTCTTTTCAGTACTCCTAAAAAAACGGTAGTTGAAAATAACTTATTCGATCATACTTCAGGCACGGCCATTCTTTTATGCGGCGATTGCAACGGCTGGTACGAAACCGGAGCCTGCCGCGACGTTTTAATCAGGAACAACACATTTATCAACGCATTGACCAGCTTGTTCCAGTTTACTAATGCGATCATCTCCATCTATCCCGAAATACCGAACCTGAAAGAGCAGGTGAAATATTTCCACGGAGGAACGGATGTACCCGGCATCGTAATCGAGAACAATCGTTTCGAAACCTTCGATGCCCCTATCCTTTATGCAAAGTCTGTCAATAATCTTACATTTAAGAATAATAAGATCATTCATAATCAGGCTTATCCTGCTTTCCATTGGAATAAACATCCTTTCTTTTTCGAACAGGCGACCAATGTCTCCATTTTATTTAATGATTTTGACATTCCTTTGGACAGCCAACGGGATATTCGCCTGGAAACCAACCATACGAAATCGGTAATACAGATCAAATGAAAAAAGCGATTGTACTATTATCAGGAGGACTGGACTCTACCACAGCCCTTTATTTAGCCCAAAGCCGGGGATTCGGCGAAATATACGCCCTGACTTTTGAATATGGGCAAAAACACGATAAAGAATTGAAAAGTGCCATAGCTATTGCTAAAGCGACCGGAGTGAAAGAGCACAAGATTGTAAATCTGTCGCTCAACCAATGGAAAGGGTGTTCCCTGACGGACCAGGATATGGAAATCGGCGACGGGGACGTGAACCGTTCCGACATTCCGGCAACCTATGTTCCCGCCCGGAATATGGTATTTCTTTCTGTAGCTGCTTCCTACGCCGATGCACTGGGAATTACGGATATTTTTATCGGAGTGAGCGAAGTGGATTATTCCGGCTACGTGGATTGCCGGGAAGAATTTATCCAGGCGATGGAAAACGCAATTAATTTAGGCACGGTGCTCGGGGCGGAGAAAAAACAAAAAATAACCCTCCATGCTCCTTTCATGCACATGACCAAAGCCGAAGAAATAAAATTAGGTGTCCGCTTAGGTGTAGATTTCGGCCTGACCTGGACATGCTACCGGGGAGACGAACATCCCTGCGGAACCTGTGACAGCTGCCTGCTGCGGGCTAAAGCTTTCGCAGAAGCAGGAGTGGAAGATCCCACCGTAAGTAAATAAAACGTATGGTGCGTTTTTCAATTTTTAGCTCTTAATTTATACCTGAAGTCAGACCGGAAAACAGGATTCCGGTCTGACTTCGGTTTTTAAAAGCCAGTTCCTTATTCCGAATCCCCTCGCTCCTTGTTCAGTTTCCGGCTGTGCTGTTCTTCCCGATCTCGCTTTTTTATCTTATCTTTGTAAGCCGAATCAACTTTACTAAATAATGATTATTCGAAAGCTTTTTAAATTCGAAGGAGCCCATATCGTACGAAATTGTTCTTCAGAGCATTGCCGCGAAAATATACATGGACATTCTTATATTGTCGAAGTTTTCCTGACTTCCGACAAATTGGACGACGGATATATGGTAATGGACTTTTGCCGGCTCGATAAAGTAAAACAATTCATTGAAAGTTTCGATCACAGTTACTCGTTATGGACCGGAGAATCTCAGGATTTCAAAGATTTTATATACCGTTACAATAAACGGGTGGCAGAAATTCCGGTATCTCCCTCTGCGGAAGGCTATGCCCTGATGTTCCTGAATGTAATCGATAAGATACTACAAGACACTTCTCCGGTAAACGGCGAAGGAAATGTCCGCCTATCGTCTGTGAGAGTGCACGAAACGGCAACCGGCTATGCCGAAGCATTCCGGGAAGATCTTTCCTTGGCGCATTTCAGCCCCGGGGATATTCATTTCTCGCCAGGAATTACCACAGAGTGGAAAGAACAGGAATGGTGGAATCAGCTGATCCGACGAATATGACACTCACCTTAGCCCAGGATGGTATTTTTCCTATAACCAGAGACCGGGACGGTAATCCGCTTCCTCATATTCCTGCCTCGGGACTAAATATTCCGGGGACGATACAGGGAGAAGGAAAACTCAACGGCATACCTTCTCTATTTGTACGTTTGGCAGGTTGCAACCTGCATTGTCGGTGGCAAACCGACGAAGGAAATGTATCGGCCTGCGACACAGCCTATGCCGCTTATGCCGTAAAAAACAGCTATTCCCTTTCCGTGGAAGACGTGTATAAAACCCTGCAAAGAAACTCGGGAAATATCCGCCATATCGTTATTACGGGAGGCGAGCCTTTTCTACAAGCCGAAGCGCTGCAAGAGCTATGCGGATTGCTAAAGAAAGACGGTTATCATCTTACCATAGAAACAAACGCCACTCTGTTCGATGCAGCTTTAGCCTCCCGGATCGACTTATTCAGTTTGTCACCCAAGTTAAAAAGTTCCGTCCCTCCCCCTCCTTTTCAGGAGATGCACGAACGGAACAGATTAAACCCGGAAATTATTCAGAATTTCATCGGTTTCGCTCGCCGGAATCATAAAGATTTTCAGTTGAAGTTCGTATATGCTGCCGAAAAAGATATAGAGGAAATACAGACTCTCCTTTCATCGGTACAGGGCTGGAAAAACGAAGATATATTGCTGATGCCTTTAGGAGGTCATGCCGAAGAGTTACGACGAAACTCCCGTAATACCTTGGAGCACTGCATTCGTAATGGCTGGCGCTACTGTGATCGTCTCCATATTTCCCTGTTTGGCTCGAAACAAGGAGTATAATGCACTCATTTCCAGTAAAATCGATTCAAAACCTCTTCCATTTCAGGATAAATTCCGTCGTCATCCCCGGCTTCGGCTTTTATTTTCAGCAAATCGTTTTTCATTCGATCGATAATTTCCGCATATCCGGCATCCCCGTACAAATTCTTATTCTCTGCAGGATCTTTCTGCAAATCATAAAATTCCCATGCAGGCTCGGTTGCCCTTTTAACGGTTCCCGTTTTATCCAAAGGTTGCCCATAAAAGAACGCCAGCTTATAGCGTTCGTTCCGGATTCCGAAATGTGCAGGACGGATAGGATCGTGCAGCCAATAACGGTAGTACACACTTTTCCGCCAGTCTTGCGGCGTTTTTCCTTTCAAATTTTCCCGAAAACTTCTGCCTTGTACGAAAGCCGGACGCTCTATTCCGGCATAATCGGCAAACAAAGCGGCAAAATCGATATTCCCGATTAAATCCCGGTTCCGTGTGCCGGAAGGAATTTCTTTCGGATAACGAATAACGAAAGGCATCCGCATAGATTCCTCGTAAATCAGCCGTTTATCGAAAAAACCGTGCTCTCCTAAGAAATACCCCTGATCCGAAATATATACGACAATCGTATTCTCACTTAACCCCGATTCATCGAGATATTTCAACAATCTCCCGATATTATCGTCGATCGCAGCCCCACAACGTAAGTAATCGCGAACCATTTTTTGATATATTTTCCTGCGTGCGGCGACAGAATCCAGGCCTTGTGTAGAAAAAGGCAGTTCGGGATACTTACACCACCAGCCTTCAGGATCGCGCGTGGCATATTCCCATCTCCATCCCAGATTTTCCAGTTGCCGCCCGGAGAAAGTGCGCCCGCTCGCTTCGGGACCAAACTCCAGTAGGGTTTCCGGTTCCGGAAATTGCACTCCATCGTATAAATGCCTCAAGCGTTCCGGAAAGTCGAACGGTTCATGGGTAGCTTTAAAATGGCAGCACATAAAAAACGGCTTAGTTTTATCGCGGCCTTCCAGCCAGGAAATAGTGCGGTCGGTCACAATATCCGTAGAAAAACCTTCTGTTTTCTCTCCGCCGATCCCTTTTTCATTCCAATTCTTTTCTGAAAAGAAATCCGGATTCCAATAAACGCCCTGATCATAAAAAACATCGAAATGACCGAAACCTGCCGGGCGTTTCCGCAAATGCCATTTTCCGATCAACGCAGTCTGGTAACCATTGGAGCTCAAAATCTTGGCAATATTCGCACTATCGGGTTCCAGCGCATCTTCCAACGTATATACCCCGTTGCGATGGCTGTATTGCCCGGTGAGAATAGTCGCCCGGCTGGGTACGGAAATAGAATTACTGCAAAAACAATTATCCAGCACACAACCTTCCCGGGCTAAACGGGCAATATGAGTATTCTGCACATAAGGAGCCAGCACTCCTCCATATATTCCCCATGCCTGGGAAGTATGGTCGTCGGACAAAATAAACAATATATTCGGTCTCTCCGCTTTTTTAGTCGTAGAGCAAGACAGACAGCCTCCCCCGATTACCAGGGAACAACACCCGGCCACCAAACCATTTGCTGAAATTATTTTCATTTTATTTCTTATATCCGGTTATCAATGACAAAGCCGACACCACAAGCCGCTCTTTATCGTTTACGATCCATTGTAGTAATATACTTTCGACCTTTGTAATAAAAATCACATACCCCGGCTTACTTTCTTTCCGGTTCCGATTTACTTAACAAGGTCGGAGTTTTATAAAACACGGTCTTATCGTCAAGCAAAAGTCTGAGCCGTTCTATAACCAATTCCCGATCATCGGAAAAATCACGCACCAATTCACTGACACTCATATCTTTTTCGGACAATCTTTCAAGTATCCCTTTATCTATATCTCTTTTACTGACCCGAATCCCTTGCTTTTTCCGTGCCAGGCAAAGGTCACAAACCCCACAAGGCTCGTTTTCTTTTTGCCCGAAATAACGCATCAGAAAAAGTTGCCGGCATCCTTCTTCTCTTTCCGTATAGGCGAGCATGTAATTTATTTTCCGCTCATACGACACTTTCCGGTCTTCGTAAGCCTCCCGGCCGATTAAAAGATAAGAAGCCGGTAAGCGGGGCTGATGATAGACGATATAGGGACGGTCGTTACCGGGGACATAACTGATAATCTTGCGCTTAGCCAGATCGATAAAAGTGTGGTATATATCCTGTCTTTCCACCCCCAGTTTATCTGCCAAAAAATCCTCACTGATAAAAGCGTATTGCACGAACACTCCCGAATAAGTCCGCATGATCAGTTCCAATAAGCGTTCCGCCAACTTATCATGCAAATCGATATGGTACAGTTGGTCACGCATCACCAGAAAACACACTCTGGAACGTGAGTGCACATCGGTAGTACATTCCAGGTAGCCGGAAACCTGCAAAATATTTATGGCTGCTAAAGATTTTACATAATCCAACTTAAAATTTTTCACAAAAACATCACTGTCGAACTCAAAAGCCCGTCCGCCTCCTTCCCCTTCCTCTAATTGGAAAAAATTTCCCAATGCCTGATAAACCTGCCGGATATAAGCCTTTTCGGGGAATCCTTTGGTGACACGCATTTTCATGGCTGTCAGCGTGGCCTCGTTACATAACAGTACGGCATAGGCTTTCTGTCCGTCCCTTCCTGCCCGTCCGGCCTCCTGAAAATAGGCTTCAGGACTATCGGGTATGTCGAAATGCACCACCAGCCGCACATCCGGCTTATCTATTCCCATTCCAAAGGCATTCGTCGCGACAATAACCGGAGTCACGTCGTTTTTCCAATCCTCCTGTTTTTTCTCCCGCTGCCAGGCAGCCAGCCCTGCATGGTAGAAATCGGCTTTCACGCCATTGGCCGTTAAAAATTTTGCCAATTCTTCGGTTGTCGCCCTTTTTCGGACATAAACGATAGCACAGCCGGACAGTTTAGATAAAATATGCAGTAATTCGCCCATTTTATCGTTCACTTTACGCACAACATACGAAATATTTTCCCGCCGGAAACTCTTAGAAAGTACATGGAATTGAGAAAACTTCAACAAGCGTTGAATATCCTCGACCACCTCTTGCGTAGCCGTAGCCGTCAATGCCAATACAGGAGCTTTCGGGAAAAAAGTCCTCACTTCCGCTATACGTAAATATGAAGGACGGAAATCGTATCCCCACTGAGAAATGCAATGCGCTTCGTCAACCGTAAGCATAGACACCTGCATCCGTTTCAATTTCAAACGGAAAAGTTCCGAAGCCAACCGTTCGGGGGATATATACAAAAATTTCACTTTCCCGGCAATCGATTTATTAATAGCCGATTCCACCTGACCGGGAGACATTCCCGTATAAATCGTTTCCGCAGGAATACCCAGTTTCCTCAAACCTTCGACCTGATCTTTCATTAAGGCGATCAATGGCGTAATGACCACACATATCCCTTCCAGCTTCAATCCGGCCACCTGATAAGTGATCGATTTGCCTCCGCCCGTCGGCATCAAAGCCAGGGTGTCCTTACCGGAAATAACCGAACAAATGATGTCTTCCTGCAAACTGCGAAATTCATCATATCCCCAGTATTGTTTTAATATGTCCCTGATTTCCTGCTTCATATTCCCGGTTATCTGTGCAAAGATAGAAAGAAGTAAAATCCGATCCGTAAAAATTTGAAAATAATTCGGCAAAATCAAAAAACACAGGGGAAATGTAAAATTTAATCCGCTTTTTTAGTATTTTCGCCAAATATTAAAAAGAGGACGGAAAATGAAATTTTTAATAGCATTTTTGATCTTATCACTCATATACTCCTGTAATAAAAAAACGATTGAAGAAAATCCTGTGGCTCAGGTGTTTGAAAGCTACCTTTACGAAAAAGAAATTATAGACTTTATTCCCAAAGGAACTTCGCGGGAAGACAGTGTGCTTATGTCTCAAAATTACATCCGGAATTGGGTGACTCAAAAATTATTACTTCATAAGGCCATAGAAAACCTGTCCGGGGAAGAAAAAGACATCCAGCGACAGGTGGAGGATTACCGCACTTCTTTATTGATACACCGTTATAAGCAAAAACTGATCGCCCAGCGTCTAATGGAAGAAATTGCCGAACAGGATATCGAAGATTATTATTCGGAACATGAAAACAATTTTGTTCTGACCACTCCTATCGTGAAAGCAACTTTTTTCATCATTCCAAAATCGGCTTCGAATTTAAAGGATGTCAGAAAATGGTATAAGTCGGACAAAGCCGCCGACCTGGAAAATTTAGAGGAATATTGCATCACCAATGCTAAGAAATATGACAGATTCAGTGATAAATGGATTGAAGTGAAATATCTTTTAAACCTGATACCGGGTGATTTCAATACATTGGAGAACGAAATCCTGCATTCGAAAACCATAGAAAAAGAAGATGATGAAAATTTCTATTTCTTGAAAATCAGAGAAATGCGATGGGAACAAACCGTAGCTCCCCTCGATTACGTGCGGGATGAAATTATCCTGATCCTAAAAAATAAAAAGAAACTCGACTTTGAAAATGAACTCGACAAACAGATAAATCAGGAAGGTGTACGCAAAAACTATGTAAAATTTTACTAAACCTTATGCCGATCTTCGTTTTTTAGGTAAAAAGGTCGTAGTTTAGGCGGCGGAAAATACAAATTAGAAAATTTATAAAATAAACTATATGAGAAGGTACCTACTATTATTTACTTTACTGTTACAAATCGGTTATCTGTCTGCACAAAAAAATGCAGTAGATAAAATTATCGCAGTAGTGGGAGAAGAAATCATCCTGAAATCGGATATAGAAAACGAATATTTGCAGGAACAAAGCCGGGGATTGATCTCCTCTTCCAGCGATTACAAAACAGAGATATTAGAGCAACGGCTGATGCAAAAGTTGCTTCTGGCACAAGCTAAAGTGGATAGTATCTCCGTTACCGAAAACGAAGTGGAATCGGAAGTTTCTTCCCGTATCGAATATATGATCGCCGACATCGGCTCGCAAGAGCGGCTGGAAGGCTTTTTCGGCAAATCGGTAGAAGAAATCAAGAACGATATGCGTACTCCTATGCGCGAACAGTTGATTGCCAACCGGATGCAACAGCATATCGTGGAAAAAGTCCGGGTCACTCCTTCCGAGGTAAAAGCCTATTTTAAAAAAGTTCCGAAAGACAGCCTTCCCGATATGCCGGATAAATACGAAATCCAGCAAATTATTTTAAAACCCAATGTCAGCGAAGCAGAAAAGGAACGACTGAGAACCAGGCTGCGGGAGTTCAGGGATATGATCCTGAAAGGAGAGAAAACATTTAATACGCTTGCCGTACTTTATTCGGAAGACCTCAGTTCTGCACCAAGGGGAGGTGAAATGGCCTATCAGACACGTACCGAGTTAGTACCGGAATTTGCAGATGCTGCGTTCAATCTGAAACCGGGAAAAATATCGAAGATCGTGGAAACGGAATACGGCTTTCACATCATCCAGTTAATCGACAGGCAGGGAGAGAAAATCAAAGTACGACACATTTTGCTGCAACCTAAAATTTCCGACGCAGAAAAGCAGGAAGCGATCAATCGGTTGGATACCATACGTCAGTACATTACCGAAGGTAAAATGACCTTTGAAGAAGCGGCTTTTTACTTCTCTACCGATAAACAAACCAAATTCAACGGAGGCCTTTATGCCAATCCCCAAACTGCCGATTCCAAAATTTCGAGGGCAGAACTCCCGGGAGAAATGGGACGGGTAATCAACAGGATGAAAGTCGGCGATATTTCAGCCCCGTTTATAGACCGTAACCTTGCCGGGCAGGAAGAATTCAAGATTATCAAATTAAAAGCGTTTTATCCCCGCCACAAAGCAGACCTGGAGAACGACTGGGTAAACTTCGAAAACATGCTGAAAAAAGAAAAACAGTATGAAAGGCTGGAAAAATGGGTAAAGGAAAAGCAGGCCAACACCTACATTCATATCGACGACAGTTATAAAAACTCCAAATTCCGGTATGACGGCTGGATTAAATAAATTTCCGGCATAACAGGTGTGTAACGACAAACAAACGACCATGGAAGAACATGTAAAGCTGATCGACGAGCTGAAAACAACATACGAAAAATTAAAACAGGAAATCTCCCGGAGAATTGTAGGACAGGAAGAAATTATCAACAAAATACTGATCTCGATATTCAGTAACGGGCATTGTTTACTGATCGGTGTTCCGGGTTTGGCTAAAACGTTAATGGTTACAGCCATTTCGGAAACTCTTGATTTGAAATACAGCCGTATTCAGTTTACCCCCGATCTGATGCCTTCGGACATTATCGGGACGGAAATTCTCGATAATAACAAGGAATTTCGTTTTATAAAGGGCCCTTTATTTGCCAACATTATTTTGGCGGACGAAATCAACCGTACACCGCCTAAAACCCAGAGTGCACTGCTGGAAGCCATGCAAGAGCGCGAAATTACCGCCGCAGGCACTACCCGGAAACTGGAAGAGCCATTCTTCGTACTGGCTACGCAGAATCCGATCGAACAGGAAGGTACTTATCCCCTGCCCGAAGCCCAGTTAGACCGTTTTATGTTCAGCGTGATACTCGATTATCCTACGCTGGAAGAAGAAATTGCGATTGTAGAAACGACCACCGGAGCTGTTCCGCCCAAATTGAATAAGATTATCAGCGGAGCGGATATTTTAAAATACCAGTCTGTCATTCAGCTCATGCCGGTAGCGAAACATATTACGGAATATGCCGTAAAATTAGTGGTGAAAACCCGTCCGGGACGTCCGGGAGCACATCCTATGGCGGAAAAGTACCTGAATTGGGGAGCCGGGCCGCGAGCTTCGCAATTCCTGATCACAGGAGCCAAGACATACGCCGCTTTGCAGGGGAAATATGCCCCTGACCTGGAAGACGTGAAATATGTCGCCGAGGCGATCCTGCGACACAGAATCTTCAAGAATTATAAAGCGGAAGCCGAACATATCCGGGTTGAAAGCCTTATTCAGGAATTTTTGAAATAATCCACCGAACACGAGAACAGGAAATTGCTATGCGTAAATCAATGATATTTCTGCTACTTTGTCTGGCGACATTGTCTTTCTCTGCAACCGCCCAAAACAAAGCGATCATTAAGATCATCCATTCGGATAGCACCATGCCTAATCTTAAAACAAACGTATATAGGCTAATCGGTAACGTACACCTGCAACATGCCAATATGCAGTTGTTTTGCGACAGCCTCTATCAGTATGCCGACAGCAACTATATCGAGGCTTTCGGCAATGTGCATGCCATACAGCACGATCCGAAAAGCGTGGAGAACGATACCGTGAACCTATGGGGAGATTTCATGACTTATAATGCCAATACCGAAAAAGCAAAGGTGCGCAATAATGTCATTATGAAAGACCCCCAAATCACATTGACTACCGATTTTTTGGATTACGATGCCGGGACACAGGTCGGTAATTACTTCAACGGAGGCACGATTAAAGATAGCATCAATACCCTGATCAGCGATGTAGGAATCTATTACGTACCGATCAACGAAACTTTCTTCAAAGACAGTGTAAGGGTATATACTCCCGATTATACCATGTATTCCGACACGATGAAATACCAAACGGAAACAAAGGTAATTACCATTTTGGGACCGACTACGATCGTCGGAGATAACCGGACCCTGTATTCAGAAGACGGTTGGTATAATTCCCTTACCTCCCATTCTGAATTATATAAAAACAATCATATCACCTACAACGAATATCAGGGGCAAGCCGATACGATCGTGATCGACAGTATCAGTCAGAATGCTATTCTGAAAGAAAATCTGCATCTGGTGGATACCGCTAACAACATTATTATAGAGGGAGAATACGGGGAAGTATGGAAAAATAACGATTACGCTTTTGTAACCGACCGTGCATTGATGATCCTGGTGGGAGCCGATTCTCTTTTCATTCATGGGGATACCCTTTCCGTCAGTAAAGATTCCATCGGAAACAATGTCATGAAAGCCTACTACTACACCAAGTTTTACAGCCTCGACATGCAGGGACGTTGTGATTCGATGGTGTTTCCGGTAGCCGATTCTACGGTTTATCTTTATATCGACCCCATTGTTTGGGCGACAGGCAATCAAATGACGGGGACAACCATCGATATGCTATTAAAAAACAATCAGGTCGATCGCTTCCATCTGAACAATAAGGCAATGATTATCAATCAGATCGATACGGTCATGTTTAATCAGATCAAAGGCAGGAAGATGACCGGCTATATGCGGGACAACGAGCTTTTCAAGGTAGATATCGAGGGGAACGGGGAAGTTCTTTATTACACGGACGATCAGGGTGAAATCATCGGACTGAACAAGACCATCTGTTCCAATATGAAAATTTTCCTGAAAGAAAGAAAAGTAAACGAAATTGTGTTCCTGAATAAACCGGAAGGAAACGTTACTCCTCTTTTTATGCTGAAACCGGAAGATAGAAGGCTGAAAGACTTCAACTGGCGGATTTATCTACGTCCCCGGAATAAAGAAGATATCTTTATGCATTATTAAAATGTTATGGAATATGATTTCCATATCGCTCCCTGTGGCATAAATTGTTCGCTTTGCACCGTTTTCCAGCGAAAACAAAACAAATGTAATGGTTGCCGTAGCGACTGGACCCGAAAGCCCAAACATTGTGCGGACTGCTTCATCAAAAACTGTAATCTTCGAACATCTCCTTATTGTTACTCTTGCCGGAAATTTCCCTGTATCCGTTTAAAGAATTTAGAGATACGTTATAGGAAAAATTATCAAATCAGCCCACTTCAAAATTTAGAAATAATCCGGAGACAAGGGATAGAATATTTTATAACGCAGGAAACAGCCAGATGGACCTGCTCCCGGTGTGGACAATTGAAAAGTGTTCATCAACTGCTTTGCCCCCACTGCAACCCATAAAAAATGAGGATATCGGAGATATCCTCATTTCAAATATTTTTCAGCTATTCATTTCTATTCTTCAAAATAAGCCGTGTAGCCGTTCCAAAAAGCAGCATCGGTTTTCAGATCCTCGTAATACATACGTCCGGAGATCGAGGTGGGAGAATCCATATTGACACGGGTAGTAATGTATTGCATCTCCCCTTTTACCGAATTCCCCTCCTGTTTATATTTATAGGCAATCGTAATACCGCTTAAAAAGTAAACAGATCTCATCTTCTTGTAGTTGGTGGAAATCACCATCTCCACATCGCTCTTCGGTGCTTCGTCGATCGCCACCAGATTTCGTCCCAATATATTGAAGTCCTTGGCTTTCATCTGAATTACGTTTTTAAGTACGGCTTTATCTTTTTTATTTATAAATATCTCCCCCTTACACTGCGACACGGCAACATCCCCCGTCGTAGAGAGCGAAGGCTTGCTCAGCTCGTAAGAAATAACCTGTACAGAATCCCCTTCATACATCAGTATGCCTTTATTTTTCAATTTAAATTCATCAAGATTGGCAATATCCAGCACATTTCGTGTATTTCTTACTATATCGGCTGTCAGGATATCGTCGAAATAAGTCATGCCGTCGAAAACCGATTTCATCGGCTCGCTACGGCGTACCTGGTTGAAATTGTAATTTACTTCTTTAAATGCCGTAGCAACGTCGCTCCGGTGGTATCCTTTGGAATCGTAGATGTTTACGATGGATTCTTTCACCTTTTCCGCATCGTCATTAACCGTCACCCCGTATTTAAAATATCCGGTGTAATTATATGGCTTAGCTATATAAGCTTTACCGATATTGGCAACCACATCCCGGAGCAACTTTTTATAAACCAAAGCTTCGGCATACACTTCCACTTCCCTCAAACCATAACTCACAGGCTTTAGTGCAACTTTCAACTCTTTATCTCTCGCTTCATAAACTTTCATTTCATAGGGAGCATATCCCACTGCCGAAAATTTAATGATATGTGTGGCATACCGGTCGGGCACCACCAATTCAAATTTACCGTCAATATCCGAAGCCACTCCTGCCATAGTGCCCAGCAATCCCATATTAACAAAAGCCAAAGGCTGATTCGTCGCCTGGTCGATCACAGTTCCCTTTATGGTTATCTTACCATCATTCTGTGCATACCCCAACATTACCCAGCTAAAAAACAGTATTAATAATGACAGAACTTTTTTATTCATAGCATCCTATTGTTTTATTTTATATATTTGCCCCAAAGTAAACAATTATAATGCTTAAAACCAAAAAACGATAAAGATAAAAACATGAGAAGGACAGCTTTATACATCACAGGTTTTATTGTCATTTCCACGTTAGTAACCTCTTGCGTATCAAAAAAGAAGTTTGAAGACCTGGCACGGGCAAAACGGGAAGTGGATCGGGAAGTCATCGACTTGAAAAAAGACAAAAAGAATCTCGAAACAGAATTAAAGCAGGCAAAGGACGATTTTAATACGATCCGGTATAAACTGACGGAAAATAACGCTGCCAAAGATAAAATGATCGATCAGTTACATGCACAAATGGGTAATCTCCAAAGTAAGCAAACCAAACTGAAATCGGATTTGGAAAATGTGAACGACCAGATCAAGGCTACGAACATGACTTCGGAGGAACAGATCGCTTCACTCGAAAGCAGCCTGAATAAAATTACGGCAGAACGCGACAAACTGCGTAAAGAATATTCGGACCTTCAAACCAAAATGGAATGGGAAAACCGGAAATTAAAAGGTGAATTGGAAACAGCCACTTCCGGCTCGCAGGAAAGGGACAACGAATTGTTGAAATTGAAAAACGAAAACGAAGAACTTAATAAAAAATTAACCTGGATCCGAAAAACGAAAACGGAAGCCGATGCCGAAATTAAGAAGCTGACCAATCAGGTGAACTTATTGAAGAAGCAATTAAAATGATATACCTACTTCTTGGATTAACAGGGCTGCTAATTATAGTTGCCCTGTTTACTTTTTTCAATAAACGCAAAGACAACCAGCCGGAAGAAATCACAGCTCCCCCCGCCGAATGTTGCGGAGCACATGCCGTTTGTGAAAAAGGGCTGAAAAAAGCGGATACTCATATCGACTACTTCGACGATGAAGAGCTGGACGCTTTCCGGGGCATTCCGGCCGACGGTTACAATGATGTTCAGATCGATGCTTTCCGGGATGTTCTTTACACCCTGCGACGCGAAGAAGTGGAAGATTGGCTGATCAGTTTGGAAAAGAGAGAAATCGACCTTCCTGAAATACTCCGTCCGGAAGCTTTGGAAATGCTATAAATCCAGGCGGTCAGCAACTTATTTTTTTCAAAACTTCCCTGCCGATTCTGCATTGCAGGCAACGATGCTTGTCGCAATATTCCTTACGCAACTGTATCAACGCCTGAGTCTGTAAAGCCGTCTGAAAACGAAATCCGCAGGCTTCCCAATCGGTTATAATATAATTCCGTTCCGGTTGCAATTCTTCCAGCCAGGCCAAAGCCTTCTCACAATAGTCTTCGTTCCCCTGCTCTTTACCATACAAAAACAAAAAGGGAATCACGGCATTGATAATAATGGTTCGCTTCAATCCGTCCCCCAATCTCTTGGGACGACAAGAAGAAACCACCCCTAAGCGGTAATGATTGTCCCAATAGGGTGAAGCCTGTACATCCAGCAAACTTAAAACCTCATTCAGAGTTTGTGCCTGTGTGATCTCTCCCATCCAATCGGCAAAACGATAAAAGAAGGCGGCTAACAAAGCCAGGCGAACGGTAGGAAAAGCATCGGGACGGATACGCATAAATTTCCATATTTCAGGAGCCAAAGAGTGCAACCCGTATTTCGTTTGCCAAAAACGATACTCCCGCTCTAAGCCGGCAAGATATTCATCCTCTTGTTCCCCCTTCAACAATCCGGCACTTCCCAACAGCAAAGCCTCCAAAATGTCTGTCCGGTCTGCCTGTTTCAGTAATATTTTATAAGGTAACGCCAGGGCCAATTGATAAAACGGCTCTGCATTCACGTTTCCCGCCCAATATTTACACAGCAAACGATAAAAACATTCCTGCCAGTCGTTTCCGGTTTGCTCCAATATACAACGAATATCTCCACACTTGCGTTCCAGACGTTCTACTGCCAAAGCCTGCAAATTCAGCTCAAACCGCTCCCGGTCTATTTTTCCCAGATTCCGGTGGCAGGCGGGTTGCCGTTCGGACTTTTGCATAAACAAATATTCATCATACAGTCCTTCCGCATAGTCCAGCACTACCGTCTCGACCTCTTTTCCCCGGCTGTTATAGACCGGCGAATCCGCTTCCCTCACGACCGATAAAATCACGTTATCGTAAGCCGGATTCAAGTGATGCCCATGCCGGAACCAGTCGCTATTTCTTAAATGTATCTCCACATTGCCCGCCAAAACCAGATTTTCGATCCGGATACGGGCATTAAAAAAATCCGCCCCGGCATCCTTATTCTGTAAACCCACATTCAAAACATACACATTCTTACCGGAAAGAGTGGTAAATCCGGCATTACGGAATAAAGCATTCGCCCAAATATATTGAAGAAACTCTTCTTTCATATCCTCCCTGTATTATGTAATTACAATTATACATTACTTTTTTAGAAAAAGCAAGCAATTTTTAATACAATATAACATTCGATAATTTTAATTGGTAACTCTCTTTTATTTGCCATTGCTGGCATTCCCTTTTTCTTTTATTTTTCCTACCTTTGCAATGGATTGAAGTAAAGGTTGATAATATATATGTAATTTTAATGAAATATTATGGAAGAAAACAAATTGATTCGCGACAAAAAAGACAAAACCATGCTCATCATTATAGGTTGTCTTTCAGTGGTTCTCATTCTGCTGTTTATCTTTTTCATGGTAGAACGTTCGGAAAATAAACGTCACATCGAAGCCATACATGAAGAGAAAGAACTTTTAGAGCAGGAACTGACAGACCTTAGCTACAATTATGATCAATTAAAAACTTCCAACGACACGTTAAACAGCAAACTAAGCCAGGAGCAGGAAAAAATAGCCCTTTTGCTGGAAAAAATGCAGAAATTCCGGGATAATTCCTATGCAGAAATCAACCGTTACAAAAAAGAGATCGGGACATTGAAAAGCGTTTTGCGTAGTTATGTTGTGCAAATCGACTCTCTGAACCAGCTAAACCAGAAATTAGTCGCTGAAAATTCGGAAGTGAAAAAACAAATAGGATACGTACGCGAACGTAACCAAAGATTGGAAAACCAACAAAAAGATATGAAAGAGGTTATCGACCGGGCAAGTGCTTTGCGTGTCGAAAATTTCGTAGTGTATCCCGTCAATAAAAAAGATAAAGAAGTAAACTGGAAGAAATGTTTTAACCTGAAAGCAGAGTTTGTTATCACCAAAAACATCACGGCTAAACGCGGAGAAAGAGTTGTGTATCTGCGCCTGAAACGTCCGGACGATAAGATTATCGCTTTCAGCGACAAATCATTCTTCAAATACGAAGGGGCCTCACTCACCTATTCTGCCAAACGTGAAATATCCTATGAAGGCGAACGTCTCGAAATGTCGATCTATTGGCCCAACGACGGTAGCCTGATCAAAGGAAAATATACAGCCGAACTTTTCAGTAACAACGAACTGATAGGCACAACGGAATTCTTACTAAAATAACAAAACTACTTTTAACACCTAACATTTATGACAGATATTGAAATTGCAAATACAGTAAAGCTGAAGCCGATCACCGAAATTGCGTCAAAGCTCGGCATCGATCCCGATCTGCTCGAACAGTATGGCAAATACAAGGCGAAACTGCCTTTAAACCTGATCGATCCGGTCAAAATGCACGGGAAGCATCTGATCCTGGTTTCAGCCATATCTCCCACTCCTGCCGGAGAAGGTAAAACGACGGTATCGATCGGTTTGACGGAAGGATTAAACCGGATCGGAAAGAAAACCACGGTCGTACTCCGCGAACCCTCGTTAGGTCCGGTGTTCGGAATAAAAGGAGGAGCAACCGGAGGTGGCTACTCTCAGGTTTTACCTATGGAAGATATCAACCTGCATTTTACAGGCGACTTCAATGCCATAGAAAAAGCGCATAATTTACTTGCCGCTTTAATCGACAACAAAATCCAAAGTAAAACCTCCACATTGGGGCTCGATCCCCGGACTGTGACCTGGAAACGGGTAATGGATATGAACGACCGGGCTCTACGCCACATTATCGTCGGATTAGGCGGAACGACCTCCGGCATACCCCGTGAAACAGGTTTCGATATTACAGCGGCTTCCGAAGTTATGGCGATTCTTTGTCTGGCGGAAAACTTCGCCGATCTGAAAGAACGGCTGGGCAATATATTCGTGGGGTATTCCTACGATAAGAAACCGATATATGCCCGTGACCTGAATGCACACGGAGCAATGGCCGCTCTTTTGAAAGAAGCGATCAAACCCAATCTCGTACAGACCATTGAAGGGAATCCGGCAATTATACACGGAGGGCCGTTCGCCAACATAGCGCAGGGAACGAATTCCGTACTGGCTACCAAAATGGGACTTTCTCTGTCGGATTACGTTGTAACGGAAGCCGGTTTCGGTTTCGATCTGGGAGCAGAGAAATTTATGGATATCAAATGTGTTAAAGCAGGCTTAAATCCAAGTGCTGTCGTACTGGTCGCAACTGTCCGCGCTCTAAAATATCACGGAGGGGCTAAACTCGATACGTTGAAAGAAGAGAATACGGAAGCTTTGCGCAAAGGCATCGAGAATCTGGAAAAGCATGTCGAAAACATGAAGAAATTCAATATATGCCCGGTAGTTGCTTTGAATAAATTCATCACCGATACCGATGCCGAAATTCAGATCATAGCAGATAAATGCAAAGAACTGAATGTTCCGATGGAAGTGGCAGAAGTATGGGCAAAAGGTGGCGAAGGAGCTGAAAAATTAGCCATACTGACTTCCAAAGTAGCAGAGCAATGCACCTGTAAATTTCAACCGTTATACGACTGGAACTGGAGCATTGAAAAGAAAATCGAAACCGTTGCGAAAGAAATATACGGAGCAGTAGCTGTCGATTATACGGCACAGGCTAAAAGCGATTTGAAAAAGATAACGGCATTAGGCCTGGATAAACTTCCGGTTTGTATTGCCAAAACTCAAAAATCGCTTTCCGACAACCCCAAATTACTTGGGCGTCCGAAAGATTTTATCGTTACGGTCCGCCAATTGGAAATTGCAGCCGGAGCCGGATTCGTTATCCCGATCACAGGTGAAATCATGCGAATGCCCGGTTTACCCGATGTTCCGGCAGCAGAGCACATTGATATTGATGAAAACGGACAAATCCGCGGTTTGTTTTAGCCTTGTCCGATACCGTCCGAGGATACGACAGACAACCCGGACGGTCTTTTCACCGAATACCAATAATATAATAAAAATCAATCTTAATTGATATGAGAAGTGGGAGTTTTATATTTATTGCCGGTCTGATTTTGATTCTTCTAATCGATACGGCATTATTTTTTCTATTGAAACAAAAATTACGCAGTAAGTGGAAAACAATTCTTTACTGACTTCACTCTCTGCTTTTTGTAATCATTTTAGTCACTTACCATATCATCATCTCCCGCCTGAAAGGTCCGGAGGCTTATTTTTGGATTGAAAAAGTCATCGGAATCATATTCCTGTTTTACACACCCAAGTTACTGTATATTATTTTTAAATCCCTTAGTTGGGTGGCAGGCCTGTTTAGTAAACTGGCATGCAAAATATTACGGGTTATCGCTTGGTACAGTGCACTGTTAGCATTTCTGATCTTATTGTTCAGCATCACCTGGGGACGTTATTACTACAAAATAGAGACCGTTCCCGTATCTTTCGATCAGTTGCCGACAGCTTTCGACGGTTATAAGATCGTGCAGCTCACCGATCTGCATTTGGGAAGTTATGGAAAAAGTTATAAAGGCATTCCACGCCTGGTGAAAGAAGTAAATGCCCTTCACCCGGATGTTATTGTTTTTACAGGCGATATGGTCAATAACTTTGCAGCCGAAATGACTCCCTGGATAGATCAGCTCAGCCAATTGAAAGCAAAAGACGGAAAATTTGCAGTGACGGGAAACCATGATTACGGGGATTATACACACTGGAAACACCCCGAAGAAAAACGGGAAAACTTAAACCAGTTTTTCGCAAATATGAAAGCGATGGGATTTCACATGCTAAACAACGATAATGTACCTTTAATATCACAAGGAGATACTCTTTATCTGGCCGGTGTCGAAAACTGGGGCAAACCGCCCTTCCCCCGCTACGGACAGCTAAGTAAAGCCTTGGAAAGAACAGAGGGGCATTTTGTTTTACTACTCTCCCACGATCCCTCCCATTGGAGGGCGGAAGTTTTACAGCATTCCATCCCTCTCACATTATCGGGACATACACATGCAATGCAAATGGGAATTAAAATAGGTAACTACGAATGGAGCCCCGCCAAATACATATATCCGGAATACGACGGCTTATATCGCCAAGACCATCAGTATTTGTATGTAAGCCGGGGACAGGGGTATTTAGGCTTTCCAGGCCGTATCGGGCTCCGCCCCGTTATCACGGAAATTATTTTAACCAAATCCGTCAAACCCTAAAAAACCAATCAGAGTACCGCCAAGTAAACTGAAGGAACAGACATTTATGAAGAAATTTCATAATATAAGTTTTGCTAAGCAACTGACGTATTATCTGTTAAGTGCGCTTATTATTACTTTTATATTAATAGCTGTTGCACTTACGAACACGCTAAACCAATTCATTCAAAATAATGCCTATACTCAGGCGCGTGTTTTAGCAACAAACATTCTGCTTATTTTTGACAAGCAGATTGTAAACTTTGAGAATATCCCCAACAGCGTTATCGGATTATCTGAAGAAATAAACCCCGATAATGCGAAAATAATTCCGGACAGAATCTTAAAAAGCTATCCTTTTCTTTCCGGCTGCTCGGTACATTACAATCCGACGCATCCGAAATTAGGACAGCTCGGTTATGTACATGCCGTAAGAAAACTCGACGGTCAGATTGCCTTAAATTCATCGAGACTTTTGTTCGATCCGTACAATCCGGATACAACTTGCATCATACGGCAATGTCACACCGATGCTTTTTGGGCGAATACAATGATCGAAGGACAATCGGCAATTTCTTTGTGTACGCCTTTTCAGGATCGCTCCGGAACAACGATCGGTATGATCAAGATCGATTTCCCCTTGAAAACAATCACCGACTTACTCTGTGATTACAGGATTTTCCGGTCTGGCCATTTATTTGTGGTAAATCAGCAAGGGCAATACATCGCCCACTCCTCCGACAGCCTCATGGGTAAATACAAGAATATATTTTCTATCCCCACCACCGATAAGAATACTAAAAAGACGCTGCATAAACTGGTGAGAGGTGAAACGGGACATACCGACATTGAAAGTGACGGCAGAAGCTGTTATTTATATTTCACTCCTATACCCCAAACTCAATGGCGTCTCGGCATTGTCTGTCCTTACGACGAAATCGTGGCTTCGTCCAGCAGGCTATTTATCCTTTTAGCGATCAGCCTCGGTATCGGCTCTTTATTTTTATTTATCTGTACGGTCAATATTGTGCACCGCTTATCCGATCCCCTGAAACAATTGGCTTACACGGCGCGCCAAATGGCAAAGGGACGTTTCGATATCAAACTCGCCAGCACTCATTCCAGCCTTGAGATTCAGGAATTATATACTTCTTTCCGCTATATGCAAAAAAGTATAATCGACTATATCGACCGGCTTACGAGCACCACAGCCGAAAAAGAGCAGATGAATTCGGAGATGCGGTTGGCTCAGAGGATTCAGCATAGTTTCTTACCCAAACGCGTTCAACTACCGTCCCATGTGGAACTGTTCGGAGAATTGCGCCAATCCAGAAAGGTCGGAGGAGATTTGTTCGATTACTTTGTAAAAGACCATCGTCTTTATTTTGCAATCGGTGATGTTTCGGGCAAAGGAATACCTGCTGCACTTTACATGTCGTCGATCACCAAGCTTTTCCGGTATGTTGCCAACGACAAGCACTCCACGGCGGCTATCTGTGATATTATCAACCGGCACAGTTGCGACGACGGCGAAGACGATATCTACATCACCATGTTTGTCGGTATTTTGGATATGAATACCGGAATTATGACCTTTACAAATGCCGGACATCCTTATCCCTTGATCGTTCACGAAAGCGGGGATGTTTCTGTGCTGGATAAATATCCCGACGTACCCATCGGAGTGCTGGAAGATCACCGGTATTCGGAACACATTTTCACGCTGCATAAAAATACCTCCATCCTGCTTTATACGGATGGCATTACCGACTCGGAAAATAAAAATTCGGAATTTTACGGAAAAGAAAATCTGATGAATTGCCTTAAATCGGTTCCGGAGAAAACACCGGAACACCTGATCAAAGCGATTCTCGAAGACATTCAACGCCATACGGCAGGATGCCGTCAATCGGACGATCTCACGGTTCTATCGATTTTGTATAAGGGGAATCCGGAACAAAAGCTTATTGCTGCCGAATAACATCGGTATGAATAGATTGCAACCAGGCTTTTAAAAATTCATCGTTCCGGTTTAAAGAATCGGTCTGAATATATTGGCGGCTTTGTAAATTATAAATAGAAGTTCCATATTCGGACACCACCCCGGCAGCCCCGGAATAAGAATAAAAAGCAAAAGGTTTTACATCCTCTGCCAGCAAATTCTTACTGTATTTATACCGGGAATGATCCAAGTCCAACTGAGCCAGTAAAGTGGCTACCATATCGGTCTGCGAGCCGATTACAGGAATAACCGTATCCCTCACCTGTAAAGCTCCCCCGGAAAGGATCAGGGGAATACGGTACATGGCCGGATCGGTGGGACTCAAATTCCCCACATAACGGGTTCCATGGTCTGCCATCAGAATGAACAAAGTATTCTCCCAAAGTCCGGATGCCTTACATTCTTCCACAAGCTTCCCGATACAGCTATCCGAATACCACACGGCATTCAAAAACTTATGTTCCGTATCGTCCCCCTGGATATGGGTGGGGATGGGCACTTCGAAAGGCTCGTGGCTATCCAGGTTGAACGCCATATATAAAAAAGGCTGGGGAGCTTTTTTCAGGTCTTCCGCTAAACGGGCATACATATATTGATCGTGTACACCCCATTTAAAACGGGTCTTTATTGCCTCTCCTGAAAAATCGTCTTCAGTTACCATATCCTGAAAACTCATCGTGACATAAGAACGAAATCCTCCGAAATTAATATCTCCGGCATAATAATAACGGGTAGCGTATCCTTCTTGCTCCAAATCCTTCGGAAAACGCGGATAAGCAACCGTTTTATTGGGATAGCGGATCATGGCTATATCCGGGTGAGCGGGGAAAGCGCTGATCGCCGCCAGCATACCCCGGTCGGAACGTCCGGCAGTAGCGTAAATATTAGAAAATAACACCCCCTCTTTTGCCAGCGCATCCAGATTGGGAGTAACTCCCGGAACCCCGCCTAAAGCTCCGACGGCATTCGCCGTAAAGCTTTCCAATAAAAGAAAAACAATATTCGGACGGGATGTTTTCAGTAAACGGGGATACACCGTATCGGTTTTCACCAACCCGGCAACGATGGCATCTGCCCGTTCAGCCGCCATAAAATCATAATTCCCCTCGAATTTATGAATATGCAATAGCTCATAGATAAAGTTCCAAACCGGATTCACCGCAGCCTGATTGGCAAACATACTTTTGGGATGAAAATACACGAAACTGCTGTTCATAGGAGCCACGTTGAACCCTCCCCTTACCGGAATGAGCATTGCCCCTCCGATAATCAGAAACACAGGAATTTGCCACCACGGACGTCCCCGGTAATGAAACGAACGGAGTACGAAACGACGGTACAAGAACCATCCGCCCACAACAAAAACAATCATCAGAACAATCAACCCGATCATCAGCCCCACAGGCGTGGAAGCCATGGCTTGTTTCGGATTTTTTAAATATACCAAAGGAGTAACGTCTAAATGATATCCCCAATTTTTAAACAGTTCCAAATCGACTGTCATGATCACGGAAAACACAATCAGCAGTACAAGCGTAGCCACAGAAAATAATTTGCGGACGATCTGTTCCCGTACGAAAGGAGTTATCGCCATGAACAGACAAGACAACATCATAATATATCCCCCCAGAGATAAGTCGAGTCTCAATCCCCGGAAAAATATCTGACCGTAATCTCCCCACGTCAAAGCGCCCGCTTCATTTCTCTGATATAGCAAGAAAAGCACTTTAGCGACTACGGAAAGGAATATCCAGAAAAGATAATATTTCAGCAGGAACAATAACTTATTTTTCATCGTCGTGATCAGGTCTTATGTTGTTTCTTCTTAGCTGCCGGAAAAAGCACATTATTCAAAATCAGCCTATATCCGGGAGATTGCTTATGCAAATCGAGTTCCGTCACCGGATCGCCTACCAAATGCTGATAATCCGCCGGATCGTGCCCCCCATAAAACGTCCATGTTCCCTTCCCGTACTCTCCGTGTATATACCGGGCTTCTCCGGCCGCTTTATTCTCCCCCATAATCAATACATCCGATTTGATCAGGCTTTTCCTAAAAGCCGTCGTCTGCCCCATAAACCCTTTGATCATATTCTCGTGATTCTGGCACAACATCGTAGGTACGGGGTCCCATTTCGCCGAAAATTCAAACAGCAGGAAATAATCCTCCTTTTCACTGATTTTGCGGGTATCGGTCACATCGATGTCGGAATATTCATATACATTGGGATTCAGTTCCAGCTTAAAATCCTTGAAGGCAAAAGTCTTTGAAAAATCGAGTTTTTCCTGCGCCTGCGGATCGATGGGATCACCGTCGAACACAGAAGCGCATATATCGACATTCATAGCCGCTAAAGCTATATCATACGTATCGGTAGCCGAACACATAGCAAACATAAAACCTCCGGCAAACACATAATCGCGAATCGTCCTTACAACCGCTTTCTTTAATTCGGAAATTTTAGTATAACCGTATTTTTTAGCTGTTTGTAAATTAGCGGCTTCTTCTGCTTTATACCAGGGCATGTGGCGGTAACTCCGGTAAAATTTACCCATCTGCCCGGTAAAATCTTCATGATGTAAATGCAGCCAGTCGTAATCATTCAATTTTCCATCCAAAATTTCAGAATCGTACACCACGTCATAGGGAATCTCGGCATAGGTCAAAGCCAAAGTAACTGCATCGTCCCAAGGCTTTTTCTCTTTCGGGGAATAAACGGCGATCCGGGGAGCCTTCTCCAATTTCACCGCATCCGTATTCATTTCCGGTTGTGCTATTTCAGACAAGATACTATTCAAACGGGCAGGCGGGACCACTTCGAAGCTAACTCCTTTCAATAAACATTCCGTACGTCCTTCCGTGTCGAAAGGCACGGCAAAACTCCCTCCCCTGTAATTTAGCAACCATTGTACCTCATATCCCTTTTTCAAAGCGTGGTAAGCAACCCCGTAAGCTTTGAGGTGGTTCGTCTGAGTATTATCCATAGGGATAAGGATGTGGTTTGCTCGCAACGTCAGCCCGGCAAACAACAAAACAAGCAATACCGCAAACTTTCTCATAGCACTCACTGATTGATCTGTAAAATAAACTGTCTTATCTTTTTAAAAAGGCGCACCTCCGGATTCGAAATTATCGCGCACCGATTCAAAATCCTGTTGTTGTAAAGGAGGGACATCATCGTTCATCTTCGACCCGAAAATCTGTGTCACGACCTCACCTGTCGAAGCATTGGAAGCAAACGGAGAAGTTGTATCCAGATCACAGAATTGTGTCAATTCCGAACGGAAACGCAAGCTCACCTCTCCCACAGCACCGTTACGGTGTTTTGCGATAATAATATTGGCGATCCCCAACAAGGAATTCCCTTCGTTATCCGTGGTAATGCCATATTTTTCAGGCCGGTGAATGAACAATACCATATCGGCATCCTGCTCGATCGATCCGGACTCACGCAAATCCGACAGCATCGGTTTTTTATCCGGTCGCGATTCCACACCACGGTTCAACTGCGACAATGCCAATACGGGAATACTCAGTTCTTTGGCAATGATCTTCAACTGCCGCGAGATCATACTCACCTCCTGTTCCCGATTCCCTCTCATATCCGCTCCGGCAGTCATCAACTGCAAATAGTCGATAATCAGCACCTTAATATCATATTTCTGTTTTAAACGACGACATTTTGCACGCAATTCAAAAATAGAAAGTGCCGGAGTATCGTCCACCAAAATAGGAGCTTCGACCAAAGCCTTGATACGGCTGTGTAATTGCTGCCACTCATCGTCGGTCAGTCGTCCCGTCTTCAATTTTTCGGAACTGAGTTCCGTTTCGCTGGCAATCAAACGATTCACCAACTGAACGCCCGACATTTCCAATGAAAAGATGGCTACCGGCTGATGATGAGTCACGGCCATATTACGTGCCATAGAAAGCACGAACGCGGTTTTTCCCATAGCCGGACGTGCCGCAATAACCACCAAATCGGAAGGCTGCCAGCCGGAAGTAACGGCATCTAAAGCGTTAAATCCGGAAGGGACGCCGCTAATCCCGTCCGGTTTCTTGGCTGCATCCTGAATGCCTTTAATGGCCGCTTCGATAATCGGAGCGATTTCAGCCGTATCTTTCTTGATATTACCGTCAGCGAGATCGAAAATCGATTTCTGGGCTTTATCCATCAAATCGGAAACATCGGTACTTTCGTCGTAAGCCAGCGTCTGCAAATCGGTACAAATCCCGATCAACTTACGCTGCAAATATTTTTGCACGATGATCTTGGCATGAAACTCGATATGAGCGGCGGAAGCTACTCTCGAAGTCAGTTGCGACAGATAATAATATCCACCCACCTGTTCCAGTTCCCCGCTTTGTTTCAAGGCCTCGCTCACGGTAAGTAAATCCACCGGATCATCGTTCAGGAACAATTTATGGATTGCCCGGAAAATCCGCTGATGGGCATCCTTGTAAAAGGCATCCGGTTCCAGCAAATCACCGACAGCCGAAAAGGCATCCCGCTCCAGCATCAAAGCTCCCAGCAAAGCCTCTTCCAGATCTACAGCCTGTGGCGGCACTTTTCCATATTCCACCTGTAAATCCTTTAAACTATTTTTAGTATTATATTCCGGTTTTTTAGCCATACAACAGCATTATAATATTTCCTTAACCGACCAGATTCTTTTCTTTCAACTTCCAGAAACACCGGGCTGTAGCTTCTACGTCCGCCATAGCATTATGGGCATTGTCGAAACCCGTCCCGAATAACACCTGGTGCAATTCCGACAACCGGGGCGATTTAAAACCTTTCTTACCTGGCAATTTGCAAAAGTCGGTGGAACATTTCATCGTACAGATTTTCGGCTTCAAGAACAAAGTCGTCATCATCCGCAACCGTTCAAATTCCGCACCGACGATACATTCGTCAAAACTGATATTATGCCCCACTAACGCATAAGCTTCGTCTATCTTTTCAGAAAATTGCTCCAACACGTCACGAATCGGCTCCCCTTTTTCCAAAGCGATCTGGGTTGTGATACCGTGAACCCTCGCCGCTTCGGCCGGAATTGCAAATCCTTCCGGCTTAACGATTGCGTTCCGGCTTTCTATCGTATTTCCCCCGGCATCACACATCATCCATGCCAATTGAACCAGTCGCGGCCAATTCTCAACATCGGTCACCGGCGCATTCCAGCGCATCGGCAACCCTGTTGTTTCCGTATCGAAAAATAGATACATGTCGGAATTTATTTTTTATCTTCGTTATCGAAACTCTTATTGTACTGGTGCATCGCCCGGTAGCTCATACCCATACTCGAAAATCCTCCGTCGTGATAAAGATTCTGCATGGTAATCTTTTTCGTCAGGTCCGAGAATAAACAAACACAGTAGTTTGCACATTCATCTGCCGTAGCATTTCCCAATGGCGACATACGGTCGGCAAAATCCACCAAAGAGTCGAACCCTTTAATACCGCTTCCTGCTGTCGTCAATGTCGGAGATTGAGAAATCGTATTTACACGAATTCTTTTTTCCCGTCCGTAAATATACCCGAAGCTACGGGCGATCGACTCCAGCATCGCTTTCGCATCGGCCATATCGTTATATTCGAACATCGTACGCTGAGCCGCAACATACGACAATGCCACGACCGATCCCCATTCATTGATTGCATCTAACTTTTTAGCCGTCTGCAATACCTTATGAAACGAGATAGCCGAAATATCCAATGTTTTCTGTAAAAAATCGTAATCCAGATCGTCATAAGGACGCTTTTTTCTTACATTGAGCGACATGCCGATCGAATGTAAAACAAAATCCACTTTTCCTCCGAAGTGGTTCATGGCCTCTTTAAACAGATTTTCAAGATCGTCTAAGTTAGTGGCATCGGCCGGAATCAAGGGTATATTATTTTTATCGGCAAATTCCTGAATCCCTCCCATACGAATGGATAAAGGAGTATTGGTCAATACGATTTCAGCACCTTCTTCCAGGCAATGTTCTGCCACCTTCCACGCAATAGACATCTCGTTCAACGCTCCGAAAATAATCCCTCTTTTTCCTTTCAACAAATTATAAGCCATACTTCTTTTTTTAGTGATAAATAGAATTTATTGTTATATGATTTAAATTTTCAATAGATTTTTTGCCGTTTCCAGCGCTGCGGAAGTAATCTCGCTACCGCTGATCATCCCGGCGATCTCCCGGACCCGTTCTTCCGGACATAATTTTTTTATACGCGAAATCGTAGTATGCGGATTGTCTTCTTTATATACTTTGAAATGACAATTTCCCGCCGCAGCGATTTGAGGCAAATGCGAAATACTGATCACCTGCATCCGGGAGGCCATTTCTTTCATCATTTGTGCCATTTTATGGGCGACTTCCCCCGATAATCCCGTATCGATCTCGTCGAATACGATCACAGGTAACAAGCGGGTTTTAGAAAGCACATACTTCAGGGACAGCATCACTCTGGAAATCTCTCCCCCGGAAGCCACTTTGGCAATCTCCCCCGGTTGCTGGTTTTTATTGGCAGAAAATAAAAATTTCACTTCATCGGTCCCTGTCGGGGTGTATTCTGCCAGCGGGGTTACTTTCACCACAAATTCGGCATGCCTGATCCCCAATCCGGTAAGCAGGGATTTCATTTCTTCACACAATCTCCCCTCTGCCTCTACCCGCACCCGGTGGATCCGTTCCGCCAGCACTTTCAACTGCCGTTCGGTTTCCTGTAAGCGTCTTTCCAATTCTTCGATCTCTTCCGAGCCATGCTGTATCCCCTTCAACTTCCCGCCGATCTCTTCCCGCACGGCAATCAGCTCCGCCACCGATTCTACCTTATATTTATACATCAGATCGTAAATCACATTGAGGCGGGCATCGATCTGCCCGATCCGTGCAGGATCATATTCCAGGCTTTCTGCCTTTCTTCCGGCTTCATCGGCCAAGTCGTTCAACTCTATGATAACGGAATTTAAACGCCCGCAAAATTCTCCGGCTTCCTTTACCACTTCACTCATTCCGGCAATTGCGTTTTTCGAAGACTTGAGCACCTGAATCACGGCATTATCCGCATCCTGTAAATGAAAAGCCAGCCCGGCAAACGCCGCCTTGACAGCCTCGGCATTCGACAGCAATGCCAATTCCTCTTCCAGCTCTTCTTTCTCCCCCTCCTGCAAACGGGCACCATCCAGCTGGTTAAACTGAAAGTTCAGATAATCGCTTTCTTTCTCAGCATCCGCCGCACCACTTTTCAATGCTTTTAATTCGCTGCCCAGGCTGCGGTAAGCCTGATACAAACTTTTATATTCATTCACCAACCCGGCATTCCCGCAAAAAGCATCCAAAATATCGGTCTGGTATTCCGGCTGTCCTAATAATAAAGATTGATGCTGGGAATGTATATCGATCAAAAAACTGCCGAATTCTTTCAGCAACTTGTTATTGACCGGAGTGTCGTTAATAAAACTACGGGATTTCCCGTCGGCAAAAACTTCCCGGCGTATCACCGTACTGTCCGAATAATCGAGTTCGTTTCTTTCGAACCATTCATTCAGGTGGTAGTCTGCAATCCGGTAAACAATCTCGACCACACATTTCTTTCCCTTATCCATAATGGCCGCCGATTCGGCCCGCTGTCCCAAGGTCAGCCCGATCGCTCCCAGCAAAATGGATTTTCCGGCTCCGGTTTCCCCGGTGATAATCGACAATCCCTTCTCGAGTTCGATTTCGGTTTTATCGATCAATGCATAATTATTTATGGCGATACTTTCAATCATAATATCAATTCGTTTTCTCCTGTATCAAAGCCGAATATTTCGAACTATTAGACGGATTCGCCTCCGTCACAATATTATATACCCGTTTTCGTTCATCGGTAAAAGCAGGTTTGAATATATTGACAATTTCGTCCGATTTTGCGTCAAAGAACACTTGCAAAATATATGAGTTCGGCTTTGTACGATGGGCTCTTTGCAATAATTCCAATGCCGACATCACTTCCAGCCTGCCGTCGTTTACATTATCGCTCATCGCATCCAGCCCCAACCGGTGATAACGGTATATACATTCCCTCACAGGCGAATAACTTCTGTCCTGTAAATTATTGATGAGCCAATAGCGGTTCCGGCGGCTTTCGAACGATTTCCAACCTGCTTCTCTCGTATTCTGGCATTGAGCCACGACATTTTCCGCCCGGCTATAAAAATCGCTTCCCCCCATCAGGGAAAAACTGTCGTAATCGACCCCCAAAATCACATTTGCATAGAAGACGAGCAAATTAACCAAATTCCCGTTCTGCCCTGCTTCATTATAGGTTAAAGGCTCGTATTCCCGATAAGAAAATTCGATATCGTCGTCTTTCAGATTCAATAAAGCCGCATTATAAGAAGAATTGTAAACCGGGCGGCTTACCCGCACCTGCATAGAGCCTTTAAAAATATCTCCTCCGGTTTGTTCGTCCAGCACGATCTGCAAATTACATTCGATCCGTTCATCATAAGTAAATACATTACCGGACCAACGGGTATTATTCATAAATTCGCTAATATCCCGCTGCATATTTGTAAAAAGATCCCGGTTTGTTCCCTGGATTCTTTGAGAAGAGACCGAAACATTACACCTCAACTCCTGCCCCCAAGAACAGAAGGTAACCCCGATTATTATATATAATGTAAGTAATATTTTCATATACAGCCCCTTACCTATTATGTATTGTTCACAGGTATGGAATGACAAATATACAATTTTAATTGACTACTAAATTAATCGTAAATCATAAAACAAATTATTCCTTCCCTTTTGAAAGAATCACTCTGATTTTATCCGCCTTTTCTCCTATCCCGGCATACACTCGACTATGGCCGAAAAGCATTTCATAAAAGCAGTAAGTATAACAAACAACTTTCTATGTTGTTTTACAGTTCGGGGCGGATTGTTAAAACTATCGGCAGAAAAATAATCCTTCCGTTTCATAATTCATACTATTTCTCTATCTTTGCCACCTCAAAAATGAACCATTATTTTAGTTCTTCATAAAAATGACAAGCAGAAGATTAATCCGTATTAAAGTATTACAGCTTCTATATGCATACGGGAAACGAGAAGGCGTGACGATCGCAGAAGTTGAGCGCGAACTCATGAAAAGTATTTCTAAAAGTACAGATTTGTACTATGAAACCTTACTCCTTCTAACGGAAATACAGCGCCGGGCATTTCTAAAAATCGATGCGGCACGCAATAAACGCCTCGCTTCCAATATCGACTTAAATCCCAACACAAGGTTCATCGATAATCCGGTTCTCAAAACAATTTGGAACAACCATAAATTCCAAAGCTATATCAATAACAACACCGTCAGCTGGAACGATTCACAGGAAACGGTATTATATTTCTATAACAAGCTGATCGAAACAAAAGCTTATCAGAAATATATGCATCAAAAAGATGTCGGTTTCGAAGACCATAAGCAAATGGTTATCAATCTATTTGCTGAAATTATTATTTCCGACGACATGTTTTATCAAACTCTGGAAGAGAAAAGCCTGTATTGGAACGACGATTTCGAACTCGTTCTCAGCCTGGTGCATAAAACATTAAAAAACATTCAGGCCGAACAGACAGAAGAAGACATAATTCTGTATCCTGTATTTAAGCCGGAAGAAGACACAGAATATGCCCGTACGCTGATGCGCAAATCATTGCTCGAAAGCGAAGAAAACATCAAGCTGATCGATAAATTTACCTATAATTGGGAAATCGAGCGTATTTCCGATATGGATAAGCTGATCATGTCGTGTGCCATTTCCGAATTAAGGAATTTCCCGTCGATCCCGATCAAGGTAACTCTCGACGAATATATCGAAATATCTAAAACTTACAGCTCTCCTAAAAGTGGAGCCTTCATTAACGGTGTGCTCGACAAAGCGATCTCTTTACTCAAAGATTCCAATCAGATTGTAAAGACAGGCAGAGGGCTGATCGACGACAAAGAGTAAAAGAACATTTATGATAAAATAAAAAAAGGAGGTGAAATCACCTCCTTTTTTACAAACTAAACTAAACTAAAACTAATTTTAAAAATTCCAATGTAATCACTACAAGGGGTATTTTAAGATTGATGTTAAAAAACACCACACGACATATCTCGTATATGAACTTTAACGCAAATATATGTAAATATATCTAATTCCAACAAGTAAATGTAGCTTAAATTCAGGCATATTTACTAACGACGTGTTTTTCTTTATAGTTTTCAAGATAACCAAACACGCTTTCTACCCGGTCTGCCACCATATAAAGTCCGTCGTAAGCCTTGGAAATAAAGCCTTCTTTTTTGCAATCTTCGATAAATTGGAAGAACTTATCATAGAATCCGTTCGTATTGACAAAAACAATAGGTTTGCTGTGGTTTCCCAATTGTTTCAAGGTAATCACTTCCGTGATCTCTTCCAGCGTTCCCCATCCCCCGGGTAAAGCGATAAAAGCATCTGCTTTTTCACGCATCATGCTCTTTCGTTCTTTCATATCGGGAGCCACGATTAATTCGGAAATACCTTCTGCCGAAACACCCCGGTTCACGATGCATTGCGGAATGATCCCGGTCACCTCTCCCCCACCATTCTTCACGGCATCCGACACCTCACGCATCAACCCGCAATTTGTCCCGCCATACAGCAACCCCCATCCCCGCATCACGATCTCTTTCCCCAAATCAGCCGCAGCCTCAAAATACACGTTATCGACACTCTCCGATGATGCACAAAACACACAAATTTTCATAGATTAAAAGTTACAGGTTGTAAGTCATTCATTTCATAAAACAAATTGCAGATTAATAGTACAAACCTGTAACCCATTAACCTGCAACTTGGAACTACATTGACGCTTAAGCGTCAATGTTAGCGTATGTAGCGTTCTGTTCGATAAACTGTCTACGAGGCGGCACATCGTCCCCCATAAGCATGGAGAAAATACGGTCTGCCTCGGCAGCATTCTCGATCGTCACCTGACGCAACGTTCTGCCGTCGGGAGACATCGTCGTGTCCCACAACTGTTCTGCTGTCATTTCACCAAGACCTTTGTAACGCTGGATATGCAAACTGCTCTCTTTACCCGCTCCCATTTCCTGGATCAATTGCAAACGCTGTTCTTCCGTCCAGCAATAGCGTTGATCCTTTCCTTTCTTCACGGAGTAAAGAGGCGGGGTTGCGATATACAAGTAACCGTTTTCAATTACCGATCTCATGTAACGGAAAAATAATGTCATAATCAACGTGGCAATGTGCGCCCCGTCGACGTCGGCATCGGCCATGATCACGATCTTGTGGTAACGTATTTTTTCCAAATTAACCGCTTTACTGTCTTCCGCTGTACCAATCGTGATACCCAAAGCTTGGAAGATCATCTTGATCTCCTCGCTTTCCCACACGCGATGAGCCAACGCTTTCTCCACGTTCAGGATTTTACCTCTCAATGGAAGGATTGCCTGGAATTTACGGTCACGCCCTTGTTTAGCTGTACCCCCTGCTGAGTCTCCCTCGACAAGGAATATCTCGCAGTTCTCCGGGTTATTATCCGAACAATCCGCCAATTTACCGGGCAAACCGGAACCGGAAAGCACCGTCTTCCGTTGCACAAGTTCACGGGCTTTACGGGCCGCATGACGAGCTTGTGCGGCAAGGATTACCTTGTCCACGATAGCACGGGCATCTTTCGGATGTTCCTCCAGATAATTTGCTAATGCGACACTTACTGCTTGAGCCACGGCCGATCCAACCTCAGTATTACCTAACTTGGTCTTGGTCTGTCCCTCGAATTGAGGTTCTGCCACCTTCACGGAAATAATAGCTGTCAGACCTTCACGGAAATCTTCCCCGCTAATATCAAACTTCAACTTGCTTAACATCCCGGAATTATCGGCATACGTCTTCAAGGTTTGCATCACTCCCCGACGGAATCCGGCAAGGTGTGTTCCCCCCTCGATCGTGTTGATATTATTCACGTAAGAGTAAACATTTTCCTTAAACTCCGTGTTGTAATGCATGGCCACCTCGATCGGAATTCCATTCTTTTCGGTCGTGATATGAATGGTTTCGTCAATCAATTTCTCCCGGGTTTCATCCAAGTATTCCACGAATTCACTCAATCCTTTTTCCGAGTAGAAAACTTCTGACTTAAACTCGTTCGTGTCCGGATCAATCGTCCGTTTATCGGTTAACGACAAGCGGATCCCCCGGTTTAGGTAAGCCAACTCCCGCAAACGGGCAGCTAAAATATCATATTTATATTCTGTTACATAAAATATAGAATCATCCGGCTTGAAATAGATCGTCGTACCCGTCCGATCCGTCTCGCCAATCACTTGCACATCTGCTAACGGGAATCCTTTACTGTACTCTTGGCACCAGATTTTACCTTCACGATAAATGGTTGCGACCAATTTCGTGGAAAGCGCGTTCACACAGGATACACCCACCCCGTGAAGTCCCCCGGAAACCTTGTAAGAACCTTTATCAAATTTACCACCGGCATGCAGAATCGTCATCACGACTTCCAGTGCCGAGCGATTCTCTTTCTGGTTCATTCCCGTCGGAATTCCACGTCCATCGTCAGACACGCTGATCGAGTTATCCTCGTTAATCGTTACATCGATATTTTTACAATAGCCAGCCAACGCCTCGTCAATCGAGTTATCGACCACCTCGTACACCAAATGATGCAATCCTTTCGTATTAACATCTCCAATATACATGGACGGACGCATACGAACGGCCTCCAACCCCTCCAACACTTGAATACTATCAGCCGAATACTCGTTATTCGTTTGCTCTATTTCTTCACTCATGTTCTGCTCTAATTCTTCACTCATATGATATATTTAATTGTTTTTTCTTATTTCTTATATTCGCTAAACTGTTCATTCACAGCCGGAATTTCATCCCGACACAAAACATACAAATATACGAAAAATTCATGTAACTTTAGCGAAATCAAGCGAGATAATACAAGATTATCTTTGAAACAATTTCCACTGGAGAACTTCTCCTTTCACGAAAAGAGACTCCTTTCGGAAGGCAACTTTCTGTTCGCTATTCATTTTCTGCACGGAAGAGATCAGCCAGCCGGAATTGTACTCGGCCCGGTTAAAAAATTCGATCGTGAACATATAATTTTTCACCTGCAAACAATAGTACTTTATAGATTCGATTTTTTGTAGTTCTGCCGTCCCGCTGTACGTCAACCAAGAAAAAAGAGTCAGGTAATCCGGCTGAATTCCCTTCGCCCAATAGGTTACCAACGAAGTGTCTGCTACCATATTACTTGAAAGTTCCATGAAGTTCAATTCATTATTAGCCGGGCCGATAAAGAAAAGAGAATCTACTTTCGGGGTGAAAGCCTTCTCGTTAAAAGGGCTACATCCCACGATAACCCATCGGCTATCGCCCTGTTCCCCCTGTTGAACTTTTAACGTCAAATTCACGCGTTCTTCCTTCCCCTTTATCTTGATTTTGCAGGTAATCACGGCATACCAATCCGGATCATAAAAAGACAACAAGGTGGAATCCTTCACAACCTGTTTCACGAATTCCTTTACAACCGGACTTTCCACCAATTTCTCGTTTCGTTGATTTACCAGGAATTGAATCATCATTTCCCGATCCTTCATTACCGTAGCCATCTTTTCCAACAAAACGGAATCTAAATTCTCCTGCTGAAATGCATGTACCGTGTATTTCCCGTTAAAACGCTGGAAAAACTCGTCCAGCATTTTAACACGCATCGTCAACACGTTATTTATCGCCCTGTCATCATCAAAACCTTGAGCCGCCAGAGTAACGCTCTGTAAACCACAAATAACGAGAAGGATGTATTTATATAAATTCAGTATTTTCAAGGTATTATATATTATTATCCGTGATCGAAATATCCCCCAGTTTTACTTCGTAATACGTGCCTTCCGGCTTTTGAATAGGAACAAGTATGATCTGTATGTTCTTTTGCACGACATCGGAATAGGGACGATCACCTTCTCCCGTAAACTTTTGACTCATGGAAACCACAGCCTCGTACTTCCCATCCGGACGCTTCTTGAAATTAGAAATGAAAAAGACATCATAAAAACGAATCGTCACTTTATCGTACACTTTCTCGGACAAGAAGGCGATTCTCACCAAATACTGACGAACCTTTAGTTTCCGGGGCTTGGGCCGGGATGTTGAATTTACCTCTACGATACGGTTTTCATCTGAAAATAGACGTACGGCATTTTCGACTGCCGCGTTCTTGGCTGTTTTAGAAGTATTCTGATCGTTCTTCACCAAGACTTCCAGATAATTCTGTAATGACTGTATCTTGTTTATGGCCTGCTTTTTAAATTCCTCACCACTAATCTCGTTCGATGGGAATAACTTATTCCTGAAAGTCTGGGCAGAAGTACTCAAAACGGCCAGCGTACAGACGCACGTGAATAGTAAAACTCTCTTTATCATAGTTATATCATTTTGTTACCACTAATTCGGTTATTTTCTTCGCATCATTCTTGGTCACGGAAATGACCTGATATACTTCCCCCGTTAACCATAAATGATTCAAAAACTCCTTGGGAGTAAAACGCTGACCGATAAACCGGTCCTCCACGCAGACGGAATCAGGTGCGGCAAAGTCACTTAAAACCGTGTTCAACTGGGCGGGTGGTTGCGATAAATCTACATGTCCGGCAGACACCTCGCCTAAGTTTTTCTGGATAAGCTCTATGATCTGGTCATTATTGGCAACGGGAGTTTCCGGGGTATTAACAGGATAGAAATACCACACGGCAAAAGCCACCGCCAACAGAACAACGACTAAGGTAGATATTCCGGCTATTTTTGCCACGTTAGCCCCTTGTTTCTTCCCACAATAGATGCAATATTTATATCCCGGATTCAACCAATTATGACAAGCCTTGCACGAGTGGGCTCCATTCAACACCAAACCACATTCCACGCAATATAACGCATCAGAATCATTATCATGACCACATCGAGAACATTTCATAACACTACACATTTATCTATATACATCAATCAAATTTCTTGGTAAAAATAATCATATTTTCCCTTAATCTATCAAAAACAAGTACAGTATCTATCACTTGCTCAAAATTATGAGCTTGAATTGTTATTCTAAACGGACAAGTGTTCGATACCCGTTTATTATACATCTGCACCCCCACTTGAATTTCTCCCCGGGGCAATTCGTCAAAGAATATATTTTCCTGAGGATTCGCGATAGCCATTTCCGGTTTTGCATTTGCATCTACATCCAAAGTTCCTGTACAACCGCCACAAACCTGTCGTTTACGCTTGTAATAGATCGTATCCGAACAGGGATTAATCACGAGCAAATCCAAATCATCCGTGCTACCCCACTGCAAATTTATTCTCAAAGAACCTCTTTCACCCCGCAACACGGTATCCCTGGGAGGTTCCGTCAATGAATCCGGTGGAGCCGGAACAGTCTCCCGGTGCGTAACAGTAGAATCCGGTAAAACAGGGACGTCTGCAGGTCGCTGACACGAACAACTGCAATCCCGCAACAGCCATAATAACAGGAGTAATAACAATATACCCAACAACCAAAGCCACCAAGGTCTCTTTTTCTTGGGATAAACCGTCATTTGATAATAGTCTGCATCCGGCACGATCTTTAATTTCCCGGGAGCATCACCGATCTTCATTTTCACTTTTTTAGTTCCCCAGACATCATGCAGATAGAAATTACCATTCTCATCCGTTGTTGTCCGGAGATTGATTCCTTCCCCCCAAACATGCACGGGAACTCCTGTCAGCACCTCGTTCAAATGATTCATTACATGCACCGTCTTCCGGTTATGCGGAAGCGGGGCCTCTGCTGGTTGTTTCACACCCAACGGGGGTACCGGAGGCGGGGTTCCTTGTTTGGGCGGAACCGGGGGTACCGGAGGAGGCATTGGCTTATCCTCTGCCTCCAAAACCAACTGGTATTTCGCGTGATCCAACACGTTAAACCCTTTCAAGAAACGTTGTTTCCCTTCTTCCCGCACGTCATAAGCCTCGAAAGAAGTCCCGACAGGCAAAGAAAAATTACATTTTCCATTCCCGTCAGTCATCGCTTTCCAAGTACGTTCTCCTTGCTTGAAATGCAGTAAAACTTGGCTTGCCGGAGTTCCATCCGTATAAATGCAATCGATCATGACATTTCTCAAGGGTCTTATCTTCTGGATAATCCCCATCTCTGCATTTGACGTGTTGCTCAAGAACCCCCATTCCGTTAGCACGAAATGTAACGTACCGTCCGCCAAGCGACTCATGTATACGCAATCTTCCAGTGAGGGGATCTCGATACATTGCAACAGTAATTGATAAAATGCCACGTAATCGGGATTCTTCACCCCATTGTCCGGATTAAAATGGGCCAACACGGTATCAATCTTCTCTTTTAGAGCGGATTTTATTTCGTCCTGAACTTGCAGAGAACAGGACGCAAAAACAGCCCGCAAAGGAGAAAATTCTTCCTCGTATTCCGTGTACCAGCTAATTTGTTTCTTGAAACGGTCAATACTAGGTTCCGCAAAAATACGATATTCCTCATTTCTTCCCAGGTTACTCTTTATTTGACGGTATAAAGCAATCAATTCCAGATTGTCCCTGACAATAGGAACAACATGCTCCAATCCGGTTGTCCTCAGTAGTAGCATCAGTGTTGATTTAATTGTTTTTTCAAACGCTCGATTTCCCGTTCTAAACTGTCTATTTTACGAGTACATGGATCTGCGAGCAAAGGATTATTCTTCTGAAGATAGGCCATCGCTTTATCTACTTGCAACAAGTTTCCGATTTGCTTACGTACCCCGTTCCCCGGCAAAGGTATGGCTGTCTTCACTAAAGCCTCCTTAACGTCCGTAAACTTGACATCATCCCCAAGTGAAAACAGCAAAGCTGCCGCTCCGGCAACAATAGGAGTTGACATACTCGTTCCTTGTAAAAAATCATACTTATTATCCGGGATGGCATTATAGATACTCATACCGGGGGCGCAAATGGATACATATTTCCCAAAATTCGAGAACCAAGCTGGCTCGGCATTCACTCCGACAGCTCCTACATATAAAACTTTATCGGAACGTTTCATCGGGTCAACGACGGTCAATATGTTTTCATTTCCCGCACATTCCACCACCAACACGCCACATTCCTCTGCATAGACATATAATTCATTCCAGAACATTCCTTCTTCAACGAAAGTAGTTTGCCCGATCTGTTCCTGTACATCCCACGGCAGCTGATCCGTTCCCTCCCGAGGATTACTCCCGATGGAAATACTTATAACTTGTACCCCTTGTTTTAAAGCGTATAGGAAACCTTTGATGATGGCAGACGTCGGCATACTCCCGTCCTCAACTCCCACCTGTATCGGCATCACTTTACATCCCGGGGCTATTCCGGAAACCCCCACTCCATTTATGGCTCCAACAACCAACGAGGCCACGTGGGTCCCATGACGCTGCGTTCCCCCATACGTGTTCACATCCGGCGAATTAGTCATGATATTCCAAGGATTGACACATTGACCTTTCAACTCTTCGTGTTCCAAATCGAAAGCGTTGTCAATGACCGCAACAACAACATCCTCCCTTCCCATCGTCACATCCCATCCCTGAAAAGCCCGGATGAGTTTAAAATAATAAGACTCATCCGCATCCTTAAAACCCGGCTCATCCGGTATCACTTCCGCACCAAAGACACCTTCTGTGAAAACCATCCGGACTCCCGTCAACTTTTGCAGTCTTTCTTTCCAGACAACAATGTCATCCGTGGCGAATTGTACTTGCAACAAGTTAGCCAGCGTGTCGCAATACACGACTTGAGCTTGATCCGCATACCTTGCATTGAAATCTTCCAGAAACTCTTCTATCGTATTGTCCCGGTTAATAATAACATTCAGGCGATTACCCACAATAGGACGCTGCAATGTATCTCCCGGCATGGGACGTACATCATCTCTATTAATAGGAAGGGGCGTCTCCGGAATCTGTTCCCTTCGGACAGGCGGCACCGGATTCTGCCGATCTCGGTCGCCCGAACGATCTTGGTCACGTCCCGGTACCGGATTCGTTAAAATATGAGTGGTCTCATCCCGGCCTGTTGAACCTCCGCAACGAGAGTTATTCAACAGGAAAAACAATAATAACAGGAGTAATAAGGCTAGTAAAATCCACAATAAACGTTTCCACCATTTTCCCCACCAAAGTCTCCAGCGAGACGCTTTCTTTACTTTCACATCCTTCGTAACCGTGGTTGTTTCATCCGTTATCTTTATATCCTTTTCATGTTCCTCCACGTTTTTGTTTATCTCCTTATTCTTTTCGGGAATAGGCGGTGGAGTAACAACAGGTTCTTTCACGTCTCCCGTGATACCAGTAGTTCCGGTTTCCGGCACAGGCGGAGGCGTCACCTTCGTCGGAGGTTCCGGGGGTGTCACTTGGGGACGGAATCGACTCAATGCATCCCGCAAGCTAAAACTTTTCTTGCTTAACTCATCAGAAACAAATCCCCATAAAACCAGGATCACTTGCCCGTTACCCCAATAAATAGATTCATATCCCGGAACCCGGAATGCCAGATGCAGAATCTCACCCATCTGCTTGTGGGAAGTCTCCCCACTTTGCAATAACTGATCCGCGAATGTTGTCACTTTTTCCAGCATCCCGGAGAGTTGATTGGCTGCCTGCTCTTGTTCCTCCGGCCCGAGTTTATCAAAAGATCGGTATTCCTCCACGTTCTCAGCATACCAAACCCCGTATCGAACTCCATTTTCACCATCCATCACGGAAGGTTCTGCCAGCACGTTTGCAAACTCTCGTCCGAATTGAGAACCTAGCAAATTCTTAATTGACGCATATCGGCCGAAAACCGTATCACCATACCACAGTAGAGGACGATAATTCTCTAATTTTATCTTAAACAACTCACGACTTTTCATACCCTTAATCTTCCTGTATCGAATGAATAATCTCACCTAGTTTAGACATCGACTTCAAATTCGATTTATTATCTACTTTACTCTTGAAGTAAACATTGGCCACGAACGATTCCACCAAACCGGTTCGCCAGCTCTGGGCAATATCCATTCCTTCCTCCCCCGGGGTAAATATCGGTGTACCGGATGATTTCTGAACCGGACGTTCAGATACAGGTACCCATATCCATCCCAAAGAGAACACGAATTGATTTATAACGGAGGAGGCGATACGAGTTACCAACTCGAAATTCTGATTCCGAGATACATCATAACTCTCCACTTGGCTCCGAAGAGCATCCACTAAACGCTCTTTCAACCCTACCCGTTCATAATTATCTTTCAGCACCCCCACAACCTGTACAAAGGCCACCGGGTTCACAATACAAAACTCCTCCTTCAAACGAGAACTGTCCATACTGTCTATATGCCTCAACCACTCCCCTACCAGACGATTTACAAACTGGTACACCGGATCATTCTCTTTTGTCCGATCGTAGAAAGCCAAAGCATGTAAATCAGCCTCATCAATGCCAGCCTCCCCGATCACCTCCAGCAACATCTTTTCATCATCAATATCCGTAACCGTCTTTAACTGTGAAATAATTTCCTCGTAACGAGTTTTCCCGGGGACAACTTGAATACCGTAGCTATCCAGTAAATCTACCAATACTTGGTTATCCGACACGTTTACTTGACTCACCTCTTTCTGCACCGCGAACTGCCCGTTCACGAACTCTTGGTACACTCTTCTCGCCACATAATCCGGACAAGACAAAGCGGTAATAAATTTCCCTGTTCGTTGCTCGGAGATCATCTTGCCAATCAGTAGGTTAGTCTGTAAAGCATTCTTTTTCGCCTTACTCAACTCCACTTCAATATTTCCCCCCACGTAATACTGTTCCAATTCATTCAGCACGATCTTACGTACCTGTTCCACGGCATCCTCTATTTGTTTTTTCTTGATACGGGGATCTGTTACCGGGGTCAGGTAGGGCATCATATAATCAATACCACTATGATTCGGCTGAATCATATCATCCCAACAAGCCTCCGGCTTATCCACCAAAGAACGTACATTCTCGTCGGTCACGAAGGACTCCCTCATATAGCTCATCATAACTTCAAACTCTTCCTTTAATCCCTCTTCCCACACGTGGGTTTCCCCTCCCCGGTTCTTAAAATAAGCTTTAGAGAACATCGGATTTCTCAAAATGAAAACATTCTTGAATGAGTCCTTATCCGTCCATTTTTTGGTCCACACGTCTGTCATCTGCTTCGTGTAGGCCTGACTGAAATTATCATCAAAACGGCCATTCCATATACTGTAATACCCCTCTTTTTTCATGGCATTTCCCTTATCAAATGCCGTGTTGAACTTAGAAAGGATAACAAACAACGGATTCGCGTAATCCTGTCCGGTCAACATTTTCGTATCGCTCTCTTTACGGGCACGAGCCTCCGGACTTTCCCCATGTATTCCATGAATCCACTCCAGAATCAAATGCGGCAACTGTGCCACCTCGTGATTACCATCTCCCAGAACCAAGCACAAGGAACTGATACCAAAGTTTAAACTATAATAATCAAACAGGTAGGACACCCGTCCCCGCAAAAACACTTTCAACTGATCCTCAAATCCCTTCACGACGAAATCTCTCTCTTTGAACATATCAGCCGAGCGTTCTCCCGGGAAATCCAATATGTCTGCATTCTTCAGAAAATCACGACTATGATCTTCCAACACGTTCGTGGGTAATGTCAGCACCAATTCGGAAATAAGCGCGCTCAATATCGTCCGGTCTATATTCGCCAACTTACCACCGGCAGAAACTTCCAGCGATTTGGTTCGCACTCCCGTCCGGGCATTCTTCCGGCACCATTCCTCTTCACTCTCCTTGATCTCGGAGTAACGACTCACGTCAATGATAGAAACTTCTCGCGGAACCAAAGCGTCAAAACCAACATAAGCCATATTGGCAAAATTCAACGTACTCAATCCCCGGCTCAACAAAATAAACAAATCATTGAAGAAGTCATGCTTACCCCATATGAACTGCAACAATTCATACCGTTTGTCCCAAGACACGTATGGCAATATCTCGGCCGCCCTTTCCCAGAAAGACATCTCGTCCAACGTGCGAATGATATATTTATCCCCTAACTTCATGGATAAATATTCCTTGATACCCATGATCTGATCCTCGTCAATCTCCGGATAAGGTGTCTCCCGCATCTCTCCCCTCAAATCAGCCAACACCTTTTCCACCTCTCCCAGCAATTGCTCTCTCGGGCAAGTCGCGGGTTCTATAATATTTTTATGAAATCCCACGGCGATAATCTTCACCAAATCCACCTGGCTGAACAATTTCACCATAATCGGCTTATCTGCCGGTTGTCCCGCGTGTCGCTCCACGGTGAATCGAGTAACCAATCCGGTAGATTCTTTTCCTCCAGGAGGATTGATCTGATCTGTAAAATCATACATTTTCCCAGTCGTATCGTCCGCCACGTACATCACTTCATCGCTGGAACTCTTTGCCAACAGCCCCACCATAAAAGACTTACCCGCCTGACTGGGACCGAACAAAGCCACGGCCGGCTTTAAATGTGTTGCCCGTTCCAACTTCTTAATCTCCCGGTTTAACTTTTTCAGTTTAGCAAGGGAGGCTCGCTGCTTTTCTTCGGATGCGAACTCTTCCATCCACCGGAGGGCAGAACTTATTCCTCGTCCAACGATCTGGCATTTAGCAACTATATCTTTCATATCCTATATCTTTCTATATTGTTAACAAACCTCGATTTCCGCGTATTTCACTGTCTGGTAGGAAGAACGGTTTACCACGGCAAACGTTCGCCCTTCTAGTATCTGGTTCCCCCCGATAGACGCGGCGTTGTGAATCCTTAAATCAATTTCTTTACTCTCTTCCGGTGAAATAAACAGGTAATCCGAAACCCTCGAATTACACAATTTAGCCAACTGCTCCAACACGGCTCGCCGCTGGGGAATATAAAGTCCCGTTAAGGCCTCTAACACACGAGTCAAGGCGGCATGCAGAATTTCCATTTTCTCTTCCTCCTCACCCTCTTTCTGCAAAGCTCGCACTAAAATTCCCCAAGTCTTTGCCAGCGCCACGCAAAAGGCAGACAATGCCTCGGAAGGATTCTTTATATCCTCTTTCAACAGCTGATTTATGGTCTGAATCTCCACGGCTTCTCCGGAAAAAACAGCATCCACCATAACATCAATTCCCACGGATGCAGCCACTTTCTTTTTCAAGCTGTTCACCTCTCTTTGCAAAGGCTCCAACTTCACCTCCAAAGCCTCTATCTCCCTTTTCTGTCGTTCACAATCAGCCGTTATATCCTGATTAGAAACCTGAATTTCCTCGGCAACGATCAATCTTTTCTGCAATTCTTGTATTTCCTGTTCCACACGTTGCACCAACAACTCCAAGTCCTCCGACTTCAGAATTGTTTTTAAACCTGCTGTTAACCAACCCGTGACATCTTTCTTTTCCTCCAACATGGACACGTGCAAGTTTTCATTCTCTTCCAGACGTCGGAATACGTCCTCCCCCAGAAACGTCGTTAACCAAACTGCCAAACGCTCGGCATCGTCCCCTCTCGTTTCCCAAGACAACAAAGCGGATTTTTCTCTTGTCACATTCATAAGCCGTCCACGTTATCGTTAATCGAGAAGATCCCTGAATCCAACCAATACCCCTGCTCATCTGCCAAGGTCTGTAACCGCAAAATCAGATACTCCGGTGATACGGCATGCCCGTCCCGATCGTAAATAGTCCCCCGGATCTTTAATGCTTCCCGATTCCGTTCCGAACGCTCGATATTCACGGATAAAGGTAACTTATCCTTGATCATCTGGGCCTTTTCCGACGATGCAAAATCCAGTAAATACATGGGAGAGGCAACCCACTCCGTCGCCTCGAATTGCTTAAACCCGAGCAACATGGGACCATCAAAACGCAATTGTTTATTATTTTCGTTCTCATCAAAGCAAATAGATGCCAAGTGAGACTTTATCTTGTCATAAATACCGATATATTTAGCCGTTGACTCGAATTTCTCTTTTAACTTGCCGATGTCTAGCCGGAAATTATCCAAGCGCATCAATTCCCCACTCATTAAAGCGATTGCCGCCCCCACGGCCACGCAAGTCTTCGGGTCTTTAATCTGCCCGGCATTATTAGAGAACGGATACCATTCTCCAATTCGATAGTTACCCATGGGGATAACCCGTTCCGGCGGTACAGGCAAGTACTTGTAAAATAGGTCTTTCACAACCGGTAAGGTCGTCGGGCAACCGGAAAGCAACACGTAATCACATTCGTATGCTTTCAACTTCTTACACACATCCCCTAATAACTTTTCAATTACCTGCCCGATCACCTGATTTATAAAACGATTATCAATATTCCACTTCACGTTCAATAAGTTAAATGAAGTAGCCCCATGATTTCTAAACTCGTCATTCACGTATTGAATCACTTGATTCACCGGGTTTGCATGCTTATTGTCCGTGTAGAAATCATTGAAGGTGTAGAAACAAGCATTTCTGTTTTCCCGCACATGATCCAGAATCCCCAAGGCTATCGGGTAAGCCACCTGCGTGGAGAACATCAACTGTAATTGTTGCATTGTCCCGTTTTGTGTACCCAAGTGAGGACCGAACAGAAAATTCATACATTCGAAAGTGGACGTGCATCCCTGTTCCCGGGCATATTCCGCGATCGGGGGCAGCACCACCCTTTCTACGATACTCTTCACGATGTCATCTCCTGCCAAGTTAAACCCTTCCCAGAAAAGCGGATCAGGAGAAAGCACCACAATATGCGCATCCGGGTCCCTGGAATACTCGCAAACCATCACGTCCGTAGTACCACCACCAATATCAATACTGGCAATCCGTACCGCATTCTTCTCTTTCAGATAATCCTGCCAAACCTGTGAATACTTGAAGAAGAGGCCTGCGTCTCCTCGGAAACGATGCATGATCTCGCCATACACGAAAGCCAACTGATTACAAGTAGCCTCATCATATCCCCAATTTTTACGTTTGGTCTTATCCACGCCAATATCTTTTGCCGACGGGATAATTTCTACCTCGTCAACCAATGAAGACGGGAAGTAATCTTTTAACAGATGAACGGCATCCTCGGCATGTTCCCGCAATATTTTCTTCTCCTCCTCCAACATGGCAGTGGGACAAGTGAATACAACCCGTTTTAATTTCCGGGCAAAATCTTTGTACATCGGTTTCAAGCGGGAATTTCCTCGAAACTCATGACTATTTATATAAGAAAGTGTCTGTAATAAAATCTCGAACATGGCGAAAGTCATCAACGAACTCTTCGAATAGTTCGCCTCCATCGCCGCGATAGGCAACAGCCCTTCTCCCTTTTTCTCCAAATCTTCTCTAGCACGTTCCAACAACACGCCGTCTGCCGTCAAATGATGAGCCACACCAAATAAGGCCGATGCCGAATCCGCCTCTTTATTGGCCGGAACGACCATCCAGCTCACCGGACGTTTCCGGGAATCCCACAAGTAACGTTTCGGACTTGACATGTAGGAATTGGATTTCTGCCCGAAGATCACGGAATAACGCAACGCTTCTTTGCCCACCCGAACCAAGCTGGGCCAATTAAATATATTCTGGTCCCCGGCCTCCATACGGGCTATCCGGTTACCGAACACTTGCTCATGAAAAGCGACCCGCATTTCAAAGGGTTCCCGATACAACCGATTCGGCTGCCCCAAATCCCGTATTGCCACAGGTACTGCGTTCGTGAACTGGAAAGGAGTCTCGTGATCTGTTTCAAAGATCACCCCACAAGTTCGGGAATTTCCAATATCCAACACTAAATCTACATCTATATCCTGCGTTCCCTTCTGCCCGGGAATCTCTATTTCTTCAAATACATTTGACCCCAACAGTACTTTTAACAGTTGGAAATAATATCCCACATGCGTGAACACCTTTTCCCGCTCGGAACCGGACAAGGGGACAATTTGCCGTAACCAATTGTCAATCCACTCATTTCCATACCAATACTGGTACAAATCACTTTCAGCCCTAGGGACTGCAAAAAACTGGTTTGTACGGGCATTCTGTGCTTTCAAGCTCATGAAGCGATGTTGCCTCTCCGCTTCCGTCGTGTCAAAAGCAAACACCACGTGATGCGTGGCCCCCGTCTTTCCATGATCCAGCGTTCCGATCTTCGTGAACCACATCCGGGCCCAAGCTGTCGGCCCGTCATGAAATTTATCCCCGGCAGCCGTCTTTAATAAATACGGAACAGGTAACCACTTATTCTCAAAGCATTCCAATGCCTTCCGGGCCGGGATAGAAATAATCTCTTCTTCCGGAATACGGTGAATCACCCGATCCAGGATCTTCTCCTCGTCCATGACCTCCCACGTCTCTACGTTGATAGCCTCGGCATTGATAACCGTATTTCCCGACTCGCTTGGAGCCTTCTCTATATAACTGGAAATCCTCGATAAATAGTAGGGAAGTTTGAACAGAAAAACATCTTCGTCCTCCTCCTCTTCATCTTTCTCCTCGTAATACTCAAAAGGTCTGAACTTATTCAATTTATCATCAGAAAGATTCACTTCCTTCGTGATAAACTGTACACCGGAATTTGGAATAAGTGTTATCATGAACTTTATATTTTATATCATTATTATCGCTTTTTACCGCAAAATGGACAATAAATAGCATTTTTCGGCACTTCTCGTCCACATTTTCCACAACGTTCCAAGGGAACGAATGACTCCCCGCAATGTTTACAATACTGATTCGCGATACGCTGTTTCGTCTGACAACGTTTGCATACCACCATATCTTTTTCTTCCGGTTTTACCTCCGGTTCCTTGGACGGTTCGGGCTTTTCATCCTGCTCTTTTTTCGGCTCCTCCACAGGTGCCTTGGGAGGCTCTGGCTTGTTATCTTTCACCGGGGGAACATCCTCATTCTTCGGAGGCACGGGTGGTACCGGGGGAACAGGAGGAACCTCCACGTTCAATTTCCTAGCAACAAAATAGCAAGGTTCACTACGCCACCCGTCTCCACTTAACCAAGGGTCCGGTAAATTCAACGCCCGACAAATACAAAAGCAATGATCTGTTATCTGGTCCGATTCGGTAAATTCATATCCTTCCAGAACTCCTTCCTCCACGGTCATATCGGTGAACTTCCCGACAAACACGTAAGGATCCGTCTGTCCCTTCTGAACATACACTTGGAAATCATAGATTTTCTTTCCTTCGGTCAAATAAGTCACCAACCGGGGATCAATATAAAATTCACTCTCCTGCCCCTCGTGACTTGCTGAAAATCGAATCACCTTATCCTTGTATTCCCACTTCAATCTAGCCATATATTCTAATTTTTTATTCAATACTTATCGTCCCAACTCCTGTAATTTGGTCTTCGCCCGTTCCATCCCCCGATTCGCCGCCCGACGATACCACTTGGCAGCTTCATCCAGATTCTTGGTCACCCCGTAACCAAATTCATACAACAAGCCAATGTTAAACTCCCCGTACATATTACCTTGATCAGCCGCTTTCCGATACCACTCCATAGCTTTAGCGTAATCCTTGGCAATACCATCGCCATCATAATAGATAATTCCCAAACTATTCTGCGCATCACTATTATTCTGTGCCGCCGCTTTTTCAAACCACTGTTTCGCCAAAATAATATTCTTCGTTACTCCCCGTCCATCTTGATACATACGCCCCAAATTATACTCTCCATTCGAATTCCCGACATTTGCAGCTTTCCGATACCATTCCACCGCTTTCGGAAGATTTACCTCCACCCCCTGCCCGTTCTCACACATAATTCCCAAGCTATTCATGGCATAACCATTTCCATTCTCGGCTGATTTCATATTCCACTTGTATGCTTCCATATAATTTTGCTCCACCCCTTCTGCATTCTTATACATCCATCCCACCCAGTTTTGAGCGTAATCATCCCCGGCATTTGCGGCTATCAAGTAATTCTTCAGTGCTTCTTGAAAATTCTTCTCTTTGTAATATTTATCCGCCTTATCCACGTAATATTTAATCTCCGTCTTGGATAAAGTTGTTCCCGTATCTGACAGGGTTGCCAGCTTATCCTTGGCATTTTGATACCCTTGATCCGCAGCCTTACGATACCAACGGATCGCCTCATTCACGTCCTTCCCAATACCTCTTCCCAGCTCGTACATCAATCCCATATTATATTGCCCGATCATATATCCCTGCTCTGCCGATTTGCGGAACCATTTCACCGCTTCCGATGCATTCACATCAACACCAACACCCGCCGAATACATGTACCCCAAACGATTGAGTACCCCCCCATCATTACCCGGAGCTGACAATTTATAATATTTCAATGCCTCCGTGTAATTCTTTTTATCGTAAAACTCATCCGCCATTTTCTCGTATTCCTTGTACGTCTTGCCGGAAGTAGAACTTGTAGCCGTCCCCGACAATTCCTTTAGTTTCTCGATAGCCCGATCATATCCTTGATCAGCCGATTTCTGATACCACGTTTTGGCCTCCGCCATATTCTTCTCTATCCCCCAACCATTCTCTCGCATCTCACCGAAAGAATATTGCCCGTGCATATCACCACCGAGAGCCGACTGTTTATACCATTTCACGGCTTCCTTATGATCCTTCGCAACATCCAACCCACAAAAATACATCACCCCCATAAAGTACTGCGCACCCGCATCACCAGCGTCGGCAGCTTTTCGGAACCACGTCATCGCCTCTCGATACTGTTTATCATTATAATACTTGTAAGCCTTGCTCTTCCAATCTCCAATTTCACTGGCAGAAGCCGATACACCAACCTCCAGACTGGCCAACTTATCTTTGGCTTTTTGATACCCTTGATCAGCCGCTTTCTGATACCATCTCCTAGCCTCCGTCATATTTTTTTCAACCCCGTATCCGTTTTCATACATTTCTGCCAAATAATACTGGCCAAAATCACTTCCCTGATCCGCAGCTTTTCGATACCATTTCACGGCCTCGGTTTCATCCTTCGTCACACCGAAACCATACCGGTACATGATAGCAAGCCAACTCTGCCCGGTACTATTCCCTTGCTGGGCTGCCTGCATGAACCATTTGAATGCCTCGTTATAATCCTTCGTCACCCCTTCTCCCGTATAATACGCATCACCCAGATTCACCTGCCCGGAAGCATTACCGCCATTTGCTGCCATACGATACCATTTCACCGCCTCTACCGCATTCTCCGTCACCCCAAGTCCTTTTTTGTATATCCACCCGACCATCGTCGCCGCCCTAGCATTCCCAGCCTCTGCGGCCTGTTTATAATAGGTCAAAGCCGAAGTGTAATTCTTGGCATTGTAATATTTATCTCCTTGCGCTATCCACTCGCTCGCATTGCCCTCGTTCCTGACCACCGTCTGTTGCTGTTCCCGCAACAAATCCATCGAGGATACGGCAAAATTACCATTTTCTGACT
>OGOU01000091.1_pt1 | contig 89691 bp, 75 predicted proteins | sample 1552721 | NCBI WGS metagenome assembly OGOU01 (sample SAMEA2580176, study PRJEB22360) | human gut metagenome | biome: human gut; feature: human-associated habitat; material: faeces | place: Denmark | collected 2008/2010
TTAGGAGCATTAATATATAAATAAAGTAATTTATTTATATATAAATGCTCCTAAAAAGAAAGAAAGGATTAGTTATGTCACTTACAGTTAGAGATTTGTTTCAATATGATTCTAATTTTGACCCGGCAAAAATTAGACGATTAACAGGGAAAAGTGATTACAAAAAAACTGATACTGTTGATTTGTCGAGATTAGCAGCGTTAAACGATAGGGATTTATCAATTTTTGTTGCCAAAAAAGAGGGCAAGTCCTTCGTAAAATCTATACAAAATGACAATACGCGCGCACAGGTTGCAAATGCAGCAAAAATTAACGACGAAAAGCAGCAAAATAACCAAAATTTGGGCGGTCTTACGGGTCAAAATCTTTATACTATGGCGTAAAAAGCACAAAGAAGAGCATTGAGGATAAATGCAAGAGGATGACGAAAAACTAAATATTGATTTGACCGAAAACAAAAATGCCAGCCTTTCCACAAAGCTCGGAAATTTTGATTTTAACGTCAGCACAACCGAAAATAACGGCACAGTCGAAAAATCCGGCTCTGTTTCTTATTCAAAAGAGGCAAAAGATGTTAGTATTTCGGCAAATCTTGAAACAGCGGGCAATGAATTCGGTTATAACACAGAAATCGGCGTAAAACACGGTTTTGACAACGGAATAAATGCAAATGCAACATTATTCCACAGCAAAGATGACACTTCTTTAACGGTCGGCGTTAACAAAAAATTCTTAATCAATCCGGATAATATAAACAACCTTGAAAATCAGGACAAAATACGCAAAGAAGAGCTGGTTGAAACCGGCGAGCGCTTTAACTTGCAAACAAAAATGGGTTATTCGGAAGAACAAAACGGTTTGTACACACAAAATTCCCTTATGTACAGAATCGACAATTCTAACTTTTTAAATACAGAATACACCCAAAACACCGCCAATCGCGAAATTTCAGCAACCGCAGATTTGCAAAAAATAAAACTTGAATACAAAAATAGCGAAACAAAAGAAGAATTCTCAAAAACAACCGCCAATGCTTTTAATGTAATGACAAAAGGCGCGAAAAACCAGTACAGCTTCGGGCTCAACAATTCAAAAACCCGAATCGGCGGTGAAAATCCCGAAACAAACCGTAATTTGAACCTTGAAGCAGGCGCAAAATTAAATCGTACGGAATACGGGGAGTTTAACAGCGGTTTGAATGGCGAAGTTAAAACCGGTTTAGCGCTTAACCGCGGAAAAGTTTCGGGCTATAACGTGGATTTGGACTGCGCTTATAACCGTTACGGGGCGGAACATAATTCAACAACGGATTATTTAGTCAGAGCCGGCATTAATTTTGGAAAAGAAAATGATATAAAGAATTTTTCTGCGGCTTTGGGCGGCGATTATCGAATTAATAATTGTAATACAATTTTTGAAGCAGGCGCAAAATATTCAAGCGAGAGCACTCCGGATATAAAAAATAAAAGTTTCAGCACAAATCTTGGCGTTTATCAGAATCTGGGCAGGAATTTTGGGGATACGACAATTTTTACGCAGCTTGAAACAGGCAAAAAATGGGAAAAAACGTCCGGAGGCAAAAATTCATTAAAATACGCACAGGTTTCTTTCGGTTCAGATGCAAAAGTTGCAGAAAGGCTTTCTCTAAATACGCGAATGACTTATGATTCAGGCAGAAAATGGAGCGGTGAAATCGGGGTTCGTTATTCATTTTAACAGATTGGCGGGAATCGCTTCGTTTTTCCCGCCTAGGGGGCGAATTTATATAGTAGGGTGGGAATAGCTCTGATTTTAACGTTGGATATCTGCCAGTGATTAGCGGGGCGGTTCCCACCGCCAACTTAATAATATTGTTTAGAATTGGTGGGAACCACTTCGTTTTTCCCACCCTACAGGGTTTTCCGCAAGCGGACGTCCCCTCACCCCAACCCTCTCCCTAAGGAGAGGGAGTTGTTGTTACATGGAGTGCTTTCGTTATTCGTATTGCGTTTATAAAAATGTGGAAGAAGAAAAGTTTGGGGATTTTAGAATAAATTTATTGTATTACAGGTAAGGATATGAAAATGTTTTCCGGGAAGGGGGTAAGGTGGTCATCAACCGGATGACAACCTTTATAATGTCCTATGTTTTAGTTGGACTTTCGGTATAAGAAAAAAGAACTGCCTGTGCAGGCAGTTCTTTTGGGTATGGTAAATTATCCTCCGAAGTTGTCGTACATCACATTTTCGTCGGGTACTCCCAGATCGTACAGCATTTTAGTAACTGCCTGGATCATCATAGGAGGTCCGCACAAATAGTATTCGATATCTTCGGGATTTTCATGGTTTTTCAGATAATTGTCGAAAATAACCTGATGAATAAATCCAACCGGGCCTGTCCAGTTGTCTTCGGGCTGCGGGCTATCGAGAGCGAGAGTCCATTTAAAGTTCGGATTCTCTGCAGCAATCTGGTCGAATTCGTCTCTATATGGAGCTTCTTTCAGAGAGCGTGCACCATACCAAAAGCTGACTTTCCGTTTGGTGTGCATGGTTTTAAACAGATTGAAGATATGCGAACGCATAGGCGCCATACCTGCTCCACCGCCGATGAACATCATTTCGTTGTTTGTCTCACGCAGGAAAAATTCTCCGTAAGGCCCGGAAATCATTACTTTATCTCCCGGTTTACGAGAGAAGATATAAGAGGAGCAAATACCCGGATTAATATTGGCAAAAGCTCCGGCTGCACGGTCGAAAGGAGGTGTAGCGATACGGATATTCAGCATCACGATATTCCCCTCTGCCGGATGGTTGGCCATAGAATAGGCACGGTAAGTCGGTTCGGGGTTGTGCATTTTCAGATCGAACATCTTCATGCGTTCCCAGTCTCCACGATAGGTTTCGTTTATGTCGATATCTTTGAAATCGACGTCGATTTTAGGAACATCGATCTGGATATAACCGCCGGAACGGAAATTCAGGTTTTCACCTTCCGGTAGTTTCACCACAAATTCTTTCAGGAAAGTCGAGATATTATTGTTGGAAATAACTTCGCATTCCCATTTCTTGATTCCCAATACAGAATCGGGAATGGTCATTCCGATATCTTCTTTCACTTTTACCTGACAGGCAAGACGCCAGTCTTCGTGCTGTTGTTTATAAGAAAAGAAACCGGTTTCGGTGGGGAGGATCGAGCCTGCTCCCGATTGTACCTGACATTTACACATGCCACAGGAACCTTTCCCGCCACATGCCGAAGGCAAGAAAATTTTCTGATTGCCGAGAGCCGATAACAAAGTGCCACCCGGTTCGGTGGTCAATACCCGGTCGCCGTTGTTTATATTGATCTTCACTTCCCCTTTGGCGGTCAGTTTTGCTTTGGCAAACAAAAGCATTCCTACCAGGATCAGGGTAACGATCAGGAATACTACAATACCGGCTGTGACGATTGTTGTATTTATTGCTAATAGTACCATTATCATTTCAGATTTAAAATTTTAGTTTTCTGTTTGGGCTGTTTCTGCCGTTGTGCTTTGGGGGGTCTGTACCGTGTCGGCAGGCTGAAGCTGTGCAGCCGGAATAGGTTCCTGTGCCGGAATAAACTGTGTTTCTTCGGTAGGAGTGGGCTGTGCTTTTAGCTTTTCAAGATCGATCCCCAGGAAGCTCATGAAAGAAATAGCCATCAAACCGGTAACGATAAAAGTGATACCGATACCACGCAATGGAGCCGGAATGTCGGAATATTTCAGTTTTTCGCGAATGGCGGCGATGCCGACAATGGCCAATAACCAGCCGATCCCCGAGCCTAATCCGAAAGTAGTCGCTTCGGCTACGCTGGCATAGTCTCTTTCCTGCATGAACAAAGAAGCACCCATGATTGCACAGTTTACGGCAATCAACGGTAAGAAAATACCTAATTGATTATAGAGGGCAGGTGCGAATTTTTCAACGACCATCTCTACTAATTGTACTATTGCCGCAATGACGGCGATAAACATGATAAAGCTCAGGAAGCTCAGATCGATGCTGCCGGCCTGTTCGCCGAGCAGCCAGGTCAATGCTCCGGCCTTCAATACGTAGTTATCGAGCAGGTAGTTTACCGGAACCGTAATTAAAAGAACGAAGATCACGGCGATACCCAGTCCGAAAGAGGTCTTTACTGTCTTCGACACGGCCAGATACGAACACATACCCAGGAAGTATGCGAAGATCATGTTGTCGATGAAGATTGACCGGACAAATATGTTTAACAGATTTTCCATGTTTTCTGTATCTCTTTTTGATTAACTTATTTTTCTATCAAGTCTTTGTTTTTGGCACGGTGAACCCAAATGATGATGCCTACCAGGATCAAAGCCATCGGAGGCAGGATCATTAATCCATTGTTCGCATATCCCCATTCATAGAAGATGTTAGGAATGACTTGTACGCCGAATAATGTGCCGCTACCCAATAACTCACGGAAGAATGCAACGATTACCAGGATCAATCCATATCCCAGTCCGTTGCCGATACCGTCGAGCAGGGAAGGCCAGGGTTTGTTACCGAGTGCAAAGGCTTCGATTCGTCCCATGATGATACAGTTCGTGATAATCAATCCGACGAATACGGAAAGCTGTTTACTGATATCGTAAGCAAAAGCTTTTAATAGCTGATCGACGATAATAACCAGGGCTGCGACAACCACCAATTGCACGATGATACGGATTCGGGTAGGAATCGTATTTCTCAACAGAGAGAGAATCACGTTGGAAAAAGCTGTCACTGCCGTTACCGAAAGCGCCATCACAATGGCCGGTTGTAACTTGGCAGTTACCGCAAGAGCAGAACATATACCCAATATCTGAATGATAACCGGGTTATTTTTGCTCAAAGGACCGAGTAATAATTCGCGGTTCTTGGCTGAAAATAATGTTTCTTTATCGCTCATTATTGTTTATTTTTTAAGAATGATTCGTAACAGGTTAAATAATTCTTGATCATGGTCTCGACCCCTTTGGACGTGATTGTTCCGCCGGAAATTCCATCCACTTCGTGTACACCGGTCGCTCCGCCTCCTTTTTTTACCAGGATAGATACCAATTGTGAATTGTCGAAGATCATTTTTCCTTCAAACTGGGTTTGGAAATGAGGGGTAGTGATCTCGGCTCCTAAACCCGGAGTTTCGCCTTTGTGGTCGAAAACAGTACCATATACGGTGTTCTTATCGTCGTTCAGCGAAATATAGCCCCATAGCGGTCCCCACAATCCGTTTCCGTAAATCGGAAGGATGTATTTGGTCGCTCCGTTGATTTCGGCTACAAATACCGGCAATAATTTTTCTTCGCACGGTTTTTTAGCCTGTTTTGCCAGATCTACCGTAAAAGCATCTCCGGTGATTTCTTCACCTTTTGAATTTACTATAAATTGTTTGACAATGTATTTGTCGAACAGTTCTTTTGAATTTTCCGGCGTAGATGGAATGTTTACCGAACGCAGGATGTTCTGTCTTTTCTCATTCTCGATATTCTTGTTTTGTGCCGGCTGAAGGGAGAGGGCTACGATTGCTAAAAGGGCAGCCACCACTACGACCAATACAATAGAATAGAGGAATGTGTATGTATTACCTTGTTTATTCATCTTGTTTTTCTTTATAGATAAATCGTCATTGTGCGATAACTTTAGCTCTCTTCAAACGGCGTTTGATATTAGACTGTACGACAAACCAGTCGATCAGCGGAGCGAAGGTGTTCATCAACAGAATTGCCAACATCATACCTTCCGGATAGCCGGGGTTGATGCAACGGATGATGATCGCCATACAGCCGACTAAAAGTCCGTAAATGTATTTCCCCGCATTGGTTTGTGATGAGGTGACGGGATCGGTAGCCATAAATACGGCTCCGAATGCGAATCCTCCCATTACCAGTTGTTCCAATGCGGTTATATGTGCATACGGATTGGATTCGGGCAAGGTGAACTGTAAAAGGGTCGCCATCAGGAATCCTCCTACAAAAACCGAGAACATAATGCGCCAGCTTGCAATGCCGGTCGCTAATAAAACAATGGCTCCCAGCAGAATGCAAAATGTAGATGTTTCACCGATAGAGCCCGGTATCAGGCCCCAGAACATCGTGCTTAAATCGTGGGTTACGGGCATTCCTAAAGCTGCTTCGGCCAATGGGGTGGCACCGGAGAATGTGTCCGGTTTGTCGGCGATCCATACACCGTCTCCGGAAATCATCGACGGATAGGAGAAGAAGAAAAAGGCACGTGCTAACAAGGCCGGGTTCCAGATGTTCATTCCGGTTCCTCCGAATATTTCTTTACCGATAATTACGGCAAAAGCGGTAGAAAGGGCAATCATCCAGAGAGGAGCCTCGACAGGCATAATCATCGGAATTAAAAGACCGGAAACCAGAAAACCTTCGTTGATTTCATGGCCTTTGATTTGTGCCACCGCAAATTCGATGCCTAATCCTACGACATAGGACACGACGATCATCGGTAACACTTTCCACAAACCGAAGAAAAACATTTGGAAAAATGAGGTTTCGGCCAATGCTCCTATCGCATTGAAATGTTGATAACCTACATTGTAAATACCAAAAAGAAGTGCCGGGATCAAAGCCGCAACCACTATGATCATGGTTCTTTTCAAATCGACGGCATCACGGATATGTGCTCCCGACGCAGTCGTTTTGTTTGGCACGAAAAGAAAAGACTCAAAACCTGTGAAAACGGAATGGAATTTTTCAAATTTTCCTCCTTTTTCAAAGTTAGGCTTTTTCTTATCTAAGAAATTTCGTAAAAAATTCATGTTATTTTAAGTTTCAAAGTTACAATCTTACAGAGTATTAAAAGCCGTTTGCGCTATGAAAGCCCGTTCCGGCTCACTCTCCGGGAAATTTAATTTGTTTCTTTCATCATCAGTTCTATACCCTGACTTACGATCTTTTGAACCGGGATTTTCGATGTACAAACAAATTCGCATAAAGCCATATCTTCCGGAGCGACTTCATAGATACCTAATTGCTCCATTTGATCGATGTCGCCTGCGAGAATCGCTTTTAACAGATAGACCGGATAAATGTCCATCGGGAATACTTTCTCGTATTGTCCTGAAACGACAAAAGCCCGGCGTTCACCGTGATAGTTGGTGTCGAGCGTATAATGTTTGTTCGGGCATAAGAAAGAAAAGAAAGTTTTTGAAGCAGAAAATTTATTGAATCCGGGAGTTCCCCAGCCTAAAAATTCATAATAATCGCCTTCCGGGATCACGGTCACTTCATTGGCGTAAAAACTCAGGAATCCATTCGGAGCGACGGTTACACCCGTCAGTACGTCCCCGGCGATAATCCGCTGGTGGCCCTGCTTTTTTAATTTTCCATCGACAATACTGCTGACAGAAGCACCTGATATCGTGTGATAATATGACGGTTTTTCCACTTCCGAACCTGCCAGAGCGATCACTTTTTCAGCATTGAAATGTCCGGTATTGAACAGATGACCGATCATGGCTACATCCTGGGCATTGACCGTCCACACCAATTCGCCTTTGTTTATCGGATTCAGGTGGTGGATTTGGATTCCCACGTTTCCTGACGGATGCGGGCCGTCGAAATAATTGATATCGACATTTTTCATTTTACTGAAAATAGATGTCGAAGGTGTATTGCTGCGTAGATTCAGGTTTACGTTTTTACCGCATAATTTTTTGAGGCAGTCAAAACCTGTTTGCAGGTCTTTTTCCCGGCCGGTAAGGATTGTCTCGTAATCAGGTGCCAGCGGGGCAGAGTCGAAGCCTGATACAAAAATCGCTTTGGGGGTAGTTTCGGGATCGGCAATGATTTGATAAGGACGCTGAAGGATAACCGGCCATACACCGCTATCGAGCATTTTATTGATTGCTTCGTCCCTGCTCAATTGGGTAACATCGGCAGCTCCGAAATCCTGATACCGGATTTCCGTGTCTGCTTTGATAACCACTTCTAACAGTTTTCTGCGTTCGCCCCGGTTTACGGCTTCGATGCTTCCGCTTACAGGTGCCGTGAATTTAATCTCAGGATGTGCTTTATCCGTAAATAATACATCCCCCGCTTTCACTTCATCACCGACCTTGACAGCCAATTTGGGAGTTAAAGCCCGAAAATCTGTGGGTTTTAATGCACAGAAAGCGATTTTTCCTGCTGGTTTCACCACTTTTTCCGCTTCTCCGTTCAGCTTAATATCAAGGCCTTTTTTTAATTTGATTACCTTGGACATGTTATTTTAAATTGTTAATGATTATGGTTTCCTCAAATAAAGCGCAAATATACAAACCAATTACGTAATTTTGTCGTTAATTAGATTTTAATTGCAGGATTGATGAAAATTTTTTTTTACTCCATATTTTTGTTGGTGTTCATTTGTGCACAGGCGGTGGGGCAGAGCAAGATACGTACAGTGCAATGTTATCCTGTGGGAAAGCCTTTTGCTGAACCGATTATCGTTTTAGGAGGCGGACAACAGTTGTATTTCAGTTTCGACGACCTGAGTCCGGAGGTAAATACCTATACTTACCGGATACAACATTGCGATCCCGATTGGAAAAATTCAAACTTAAGCCCTTTTAATTATTTGACCGGATTTTTCAGTAATCCGCTGGATAATTATAATTATTCGACCAATAGCGGGACGGTACAATATACCCGTTTTTCTTTATTACTGCCGAACAGTGATGTGAGCATTAAATTGTCGGGTAATTATTTATTGCAGGTGTTCAATGATGAAAATCCGGATAGCGCGGTTATCGCTCAACGTTTTTCGGTTCTGGAAAATAAAGTGGGTATCGCTGCCACTTTATCCAATAGTTCCGATCCGGCCACTCTTTATACCTCTCAGCAATTAAGTTTTACGGTGAACTACGACAATCTGCCGATTTATAATCCGGTGCGTGATGTAAGGGCTTATGTAACCCAAAACCAGGATCCTAACACCCGGCGTGATTTTGTGCCTACTTTTATCCGGCAGGGACAATTGGTGTATGGCGACGGAACGAATAATATTTTTAACGGCTTATCGCCTTTCCGGAATTTTTCCTGTTCGAGCCTCGTGTATTATACACAGTATGTGAAGGATGTGCTGAAAGGGCCGGACGGTATGTATAATTTTATCCTGCAGCCGGGTACCGTTCCTACGGCTTATACTCCTATCGCCAATCAATACGGAAATTTTTATATACAGGCGGAAAACACGCAGGACCCGGAATTGGGAGCGGATTATGTTATTGTGCATTTTGCAATCTATACCGATCCTATCCCGGATGCCGATGTTTATGTATATGGAAAATTTTCCCGTTGGCAGTTATCACCGGAATTGAAAATGGAATACGATTTTAAAAATAAGGCCTATACAGGGCAGGTCGAGCTGAAGCAAGGGCATTACGATTATATGTATGCCGTGGTTCCCAAGGATACCCGGCGACCTGATTTGGTGACTTTGCAAAATAATTTTTACCAGACTCCGAATGAGTATAATGTTCGTTTTTATTTCTATGACAGTAATCTCGGATATTTCCGGTTTATAGGTTACCAAACGGTACAAAGAAACTGAATCTAACTTGAATCGGTTGATGGAATAAGTTCTATAGCGGCAAAATGTCAGTAGCAGATATGACATAATGTAATTCTGGCATACTATTTGATGAAAGAATATGGCAGGAAATTATAAATAAAAAGTATAATGATGAAAAGTTTATTATTGTTATTGAGTTTGACACTGTTGGGAGTGGGATGTAATTCATCGAAGAACATGGCGAAGTTGGATGGTGTGAAATGGGAATTGAAGGCATTGAACGATAGGGAGATAAAATTGACTGATAACAATAGTGAAGTATATATCCAATTCAACGAGGCGGAAAAGAAAGTGAATGGAAGAGGGGGATGTAACCGTTTCTTCGGAAACTATGAAATGGATGGAGACAAATTGAGATTCTCTCCGCTGGGAGCGACACGTATGGCGTGTCCCGACCTGCAACTGGAAACGGAATTCTTTAAGGTTCTGGAAACCGTAGATACTTATTCGATCAAAGACGGCGTGCTGTCTCTGAAGTCGAAAGGCAAGGTGGTAGCCGTATTCGACAAAGCTGAAGATCCGAAGAAATAATAATTCATCCTTTTACCGATAAGAGATTTTTTATTTGACTATAAATCAATAATTTGATTGACGGCGAATAGGATAGGTAAATGATTTGGAAGTGTGAAGGATTCTTTGATTTACTTTATTTTTTCACGGATAATACTAAAATTATTCAGCTCCGTAAAATCTTAGATAATTCTCAATATTTGTCTTTATATATTCTGTGCTATGATTGCCTGAAAATAAGTGATTATGAACTTCTATTCCCTTTTGTTTCAGTAATCCGTAAAGGATCGAGCATCCCTCAAAAAATCTTCCTTCATCTTTATCCCCTGCATCGAGATATACTTTAATATCAGAACAAATATCACAATTCTTTGCTATATATAAAGGGTTGTATTCATTCCAATTTTCAGGATTTTTATAGAAAGGCTTATCGTCTTCTTGCCATTCGAGTTCTAACGCAGGCATGTGTCCTCCTGCTTTTGAAAACATATTCTGGTGCCTGAATACATGATGAAGGGCTGTATATCCCCCTGCCGATGCTCCTCCTATATACCGTCCTTTTTTGTCAGGTATCGTTTTGAAAGTCTTGTCTATCAAAGGTATTACCTCTTCGATGAAATAATCTTCGTATCTTCCCAGATGGAGGATTCTTCCGTTTGTAACAGGATCGGACATTGTTTTGCTGATTGTGGATGAATTTACTCCCCGGCTGTTTTCCATTCTTGGGCATACGATTATCATTGGATGGATTTCTCCTTTTTCAATCAATAGGTCTGCCTTTTCGTTCAAATTGATATCGAACATTATATTTTCGTCACCACTTCTTCCATGTAAAAAGTATAATACAGGTAATCGGCTAAACTCGTCGTAGCCTGCCGGGATATAAACCTGCATCGGCATTTCTTTCTTAAGAATGTCACTATAATAATCGATTCTTTCTATTCTTGAATTATTCATTTTTTCTCTTTTGTGCGTAAAAGTAATATTTCCGTCTGAATCGATTTATAAATGAGCATGAAAATGTAAATCGTATAAGAAAAGACTTTATCCGCATCGGGAGTAAAGGCTTTTGGGTGTCATATAAATAATTATGATACGATGTTAAGCTTTGCTAATTAAGAGTTTATTAATAAATGATTGGCAAAGAAATTGTTAAACTTGCGTATATAGAGAATAATAAGAAGTAAGATTTAATTAAATGATGAAGAATATGAAAGCTATTAAATTTGTAATTCCGTTTATATTGGGTATCGCAGGGGGTGTGCTTGCTTTTCTTATTGTAGATAATATGCAGCCTAAAAATATACAACCTGTGTTACAACACGAGATCGTCGGGCCGGGTGCGGTTCGTCCGGTCGTACACAATGTACAGGAATCTGATTTTACCGGTGGAGCGGGAAGCGTGGATTTAAGATTAGCCGCCAAAAAGACAGTTCCGGCAGTGGTCAATGTAAAAACCCTCGAAATGCAAAAACAGTATGTGGGTGGTAATTCCTTACTCGATTTTTGGTTTGGAGTTCAACCCCAGACACGTGAAGTTCCCCGGGGATTGGGGATCGGTTCGGGAGTGATTATCTCGGAAGACGGATATATTATCACGAATGCCCATGTATTGGAAGGCAGCGACCAGGTGATCGTGACTTTGAACGATAAGCGTGAGTTTCAGGCTAAGATCATCGGGCGCGACCGGAATACGGACATTGCTTTGCTGAAAATCGATGTCGAAGGTTTGCAACCTATCGAATACGGTAGTTCGGACGATGTCGTATTGGGAGAATGGGTTTTGGCTGTAGGTAGCCCTTATAACCTGAATTCTACCGTAACCGCAGGTATTATCAGTGCTAAAGCAAGAGCTTTAGGAGGCCAGATGAATCTGGAATCGTTCCTACAGACAGATGCCGCCGTCAATCCCGGAAACAGCGGGGGAGCTCTTGTCAATGCAAGAGGAGAGCTGATAGGGATCAATACGATGATTTATTCGCCTACGGGAAGTTATTCCGGTTATTCCTTTGCCGTGCCGGTGAGTATTGTTCGTAAAGTGGTCAGCGACCTGAAAGAATACGGTAAGGTGCAACGGGCTGTTTTCGGTATTTCCATGCACGAAGTGACCCCTGCCGTAGCTAAAGAGTTGAAGTTGAAACAGCAATCCGGAATTTACGTTGCCGAAGTGATGGAAGGCGGCGCAGCCCGTAAAGCAGGGATAAAATCGGGAGATGTCATTGTTAAGATGAATGGTTTCGAGGTAACCACTCCTGCCGAATTCCAGGAACAGTTAGTGAAATATAATCCGGGAACCGTCGTACAGGTAGAATTGAACCGGGACGGACAGACGAAAATGCTGGATGTGACTTTGCAAAACTCTTACGGTGATCCCGTCATTGCCGGAAAAGAAGATTTCGGGGTACTCGGGGCGAAAGTCGCTCCTTTGAGTAAAGACGACCGTTACCGCTATCGTCTGAATAAAGGAGTGAAAATACAAGAACTTAAAAACGGTAAATTCAAATCCGCCGGTTTGTCGGAAGGATATATCATTCTTAAAATAAACAACACGGTCGTTTACGATGGGGAGGATTTGGAAAGAGCTTTGAGAGCTGCTGGTAATGAGGGGGTTTTTGTCACAGCTGTGAGCCCGAGAGGAAGGGTGGAATATTTCGCCTTCTCTCTTCAAAATTAAAAAATGTTAATAAACATAGATTGGCCTAATTTACAAATTGCTTAATGGATTAAAAACACTACCTTTGCAAAACGTTTGCAGTGGTATAAAAAGATAGTATGAGACAACTAAAAATCACAAAATCAATTACAAATAGGGAAAGCGCATCCCTGGACAAATACTTGCAGGAAATTGGAAAAGAAGATTTGATTACTGTGGAGGAGGAAGTCGAACTGGCTCAGCGTATCAGAAAGGGTGATCAGAGGGCGTTGGAAAAGCTGACAAGGGCGAATTTACGTTTCGTGGTTTCCGTTGCAAAACAGTACCAGAATCAGGGCTTAAGTCTTCCTGACCTTATCAACGAAGGTAATCTGGGATTGATTAAAGCTGCTGAGAAATTCGACGAAACAAGAGGATTCAAATTTATTTCTTATGCAGTATGGTGGATTCGTCAGTCTATCCTTCAGGCTTTGGCAGAACAATCGCGTATCGTGCGTTTGCCATTGAATCAGGTAGGCTCTCTGAACAAAATCAACAAGGCTTTTTCCCGTTTCGAGCAGGAAAACGAACGCCGTCCTTCTCCGGAAGAATTGGCCGATAGTCTCGACCTGCCCGCAGAGAAAGTAGCCGATACGTTAAGAGTTTCCGGACGTCATATTTCTGTGGACGCTCCGTTTGTCGAGGGAGAAGACAACAGTTTGCTGGATGTGCTGGTGAACGACGATTCTCCTATTGCCGACCGTACTCTGATCAACGAGTCGCTCTCTACGGAAGTGGAAAGAGCATTATCGACTCTGACCGAACGGGAACGCGATATTATCAAATTGTTTTTTGGGATCAACACTCAGGAAATGACTTTGGAAGAAATCGGAGAAAAATTCGGATTGACACGTGAGCGGGTACGTCAGATTAAAGAGAAAGCAATCCGCAGATTGCGTCACTCTTCGAGAAGTAAATTATTAAAAACATATTTAGGATAAATTTTTTCTAAATTCTATTTTAAAAGCACCTGTAACGCAGGTGCTTTTTTATTTTAACTCGCATGGGGGAAATCGAATCCTTAATTTTCGGAGTCCGTTTTCCGATACACCAAATGCCGGGCTAAAATACCCGACGGGGTGTGAGCTTTGGGGTTTAGAATACCGGGATTGGCAAAAACGATGAAACTGTCTTTGGCACGCGATACCGCAACATTCAGCATGTTGGGCTTATTGTCCCGGTCGAAAAACATCGTTCCGCAGTCTCCTGCCCCATAGACCATTGAGAACAGAACGATAGGGCGTTCCGCTCCCTGCAAGGCATGCACGGTTCCCAATTTCATCCGTGAAACATCGAATCCGCATTTTCGTAAGGCTTTTTGCAGGTGGTTTTTCTGGCCTACGAATGGAGTGATAATCCCTACAAAATCTTCTATACTGTCGTTTTCATGCCTGGCGTAGTGCTGAGTGATGAGTTCCCGGTTACTCGTCAGCCAACTGCAAATAGCCTCGATTTCCATGGTATTCCAGCGCATAGTGTTGCGGACTTCCGATTTTCCTTCCACCGGGATACAAAACATCGGGGGAAATAAGTTATCGCTTTTGGCTTTACCGCGCAGGGGGCATAAGATCCCCTGGTAGGCTAATTCGTTACAATACCGGATGATTTCGTCATAACACCTGCGGTGCTCTACTAAAGTTACTCCTTTTTCCCGGCAATGGCTTTCTTTCCGGCGGCAGGCGTTTTGTGCCATTTGCATCAGGCTGCCGGAAGAAGAGAGGAACCCCTTAGGCAGGTATTCTTTTTCGCAAATGGGATCGGAGTAATCTTTAATCAGGTTCGCTTCCTTTAAGTTGCCTAAGTCGATCTTGGTGGAAATGCTCCAGACAGGCTCGATTTGCTTTACATCTCCTACGATAATCGTGCGTTTAGCCAGGGCCAGGTTCGCCACACCTATCTCCGGCGGCACTTGTCCCGCTTCATCGACGATAAGGGTATCGATAAAATCCAGCAAGGGTTCATAACTGAACAGGGGATTGGCCTGTTCGTCTTTTCCGAGATATTTGGAATAAGTGAAGAATTTCGGAACCATGTAAAATGTGCTGACAAAACAGGGGGTCAGCATGGCGCGTCTGTACCAACGCTCTTTAGAAGCCTCTTGTCCGCGCTTGTTCTGTTCGGACGGAGGTGTTTGAAGAAATTGTCCCATTGCTTCCAGCCAACGGGCTTCCCAATAGTGCAAGGCACAGACGAAAGCCGGGTAGCGCACCTGTATATCCAGTTCGTCGAAAAAGGAAGTAGTGCATTTTTCTTTCGGAGTGGAGGCGGGGGGATTGGATTTGATTCCTGTGTCCGATTTCCAGTTGCACCAGCTACCGATGGCTTTTAGCATTTTTTGTCCCGCTTCTATCAGGTGGGCGATTTGTTCCAATAGCTCGCTCGGGTTGTGTACCGAAGGAGGTAAAATATCTGCGTTGAGCGAAGCATCGCGGTATAAGATACGGAGTTCTGCTTTCCGGTTGTTCAGCGAACGTTTTAGTTTTAGCCAGCATCCCAAACGGCGGAAAAACGATTCTTGCCTGAAATTCCCGATAATCTTTTCCTCCAGCGCTTTCAGCCGGGAAATGCAATTCTCTATATATACAGTGTTTAATGTTCCGTCTTCGTTTATCGCTGCGGTCAGATCGGAAAAACTGTTCCGGTATTCTCCGTCGAAAACGGAAGCGGCTTTTTCGTATTCAACCCATAGTTTTGTCGCTGCTCCTAAGGATGCGTGGCTTTCCTTCAATTGCTTTTGTAAAACCTCCGCTACTTCTTCCGGATTTTGAAATGCAGTTCCCAAATACTTGTTTGCCTGTTCCAGATAAACGGTAGTGGCCGACTCAATGTATTCCGGGGTTTCAAGGCGTGAGAAAATACCTTCGCCATCCGTTTTCAGGTAATTGATCTCCTTTAATTCCCCTGTCGGTTTGGTGGTGGCCGGTAAATAAGTCGCATATCCTTTGAAGTCCGGCAGCCATCTGATGTTTTTATGGTCTCCTCCCTGAGTGAAACTGTCGATAATATTTGTGACGGCCTGATTGTTGGCAGAACAGGCCACGATGACATGCGGGCAACTCTTGTTTTGCAATGCGCTATTCACCATTTCGTTGGCCACGATACTTTGTAAGAATGTGGTTTTTCCCGTACCGGGAGGGCCGTTTACGGCAAATATCCGGTCGTGGCCGTCCAATAATGTGTAAAGCCCTTTGCGCTGTGAAAAAGAGAGCGGGAAATGGGGGTGCATTTGTCCCAGATGTTTCGCATTCACAGACAGCCACTTGTGTGTGAGCAAGGGATGTTGTGCGTTGGGATTTTCCAGACGGATAAACTCGGAAAGCAAGGGAGGCAGTTCCGGAGCATTCAATAATTGGTCGTAAAGATGGATAATGTTTATAGCTGCACCGATTTCTTCTTCGGGCACAGTGATATGGGCAATGTGCAGGGTTTTAAAAAAATCGGTCTGATACCTGTATAAGTCTTGATCTGCTACCGTTTTAAAAAAATCGAGAATATAATTGATGTAATCCGCATAGTTTTCGAATTGTTCCCTCTCGACCGGGCTCGCTTTATCTACGGCTTCGACACTACTGAGCGTATATTCCACCTGTTCGCTTGCGATAGGGGTGAGGTATTTGCGCGCTATGATCGGAGTGGTGTTTTCCGGAACTTTCAGTTCTCCGTTCCGGGTAAGTGTAGCATAGTACCAGAATGGGAAAAAAGGTTTTTTATCCCGGGTAAACACTCCGTGTTCGGGTAAGGCCGATAATTGGAAAGGGGAGATCAGCACCTGTACCGAATCGAGGGAGAGCCAATTTTTGTTTTCCCGGTTTTTTATATTTCTTTTGGCATTTATTCGTTTTTCTTCCTTGTCGATCAATTCGCTGACCTGATCGATAAACCTGACTTGCGGAGATTTGATATTGAAATCTTCGATTTCGATCACATAGGCCGATTTTGATAAATCTACCTCTGTCTTCATTGAATCCAGAAGGCTTTTCTTCCAATATTGCAGCCATTGTTGAGGTTTCATGAATAGAAATATTTAATTATAAATAAGTTAATGAATGACTTCACGGTCTGTTTGTATTTACACACACTTATAAAACGAATCGTATGATGCCGTTAAAATGGCAGGATATTCATTATTTTGTATTCGGTGTGTAAATATAATATAAATTGTAAAAAATGGGAATTTATTTTTCTGAATGCCCCTTTTCTATTGCTTTTCAGGTAGATATTTCCAAAACCTTACGGGTAAATTCTGGCGATGGAGTTTAGGATTGATCCGTTCCTTGATTGTAATGGATTTAAAATACTCTTTCCAAAGTTTTTGGAACATCTTTTCATCTTCTGCCAACAGGTCTTCGTCGAGTTTACCGGAGGGGGATGAGGTGGGTTTATTTTCAAAATGTATTTCCGTTACCGTAGAAAGGTCGTAAAAATATCCGTAATCCCGTTTCATATCGTAGATGATCCATTTTTGGCAGGCAAAACGATCCTGAAAGTGCTTTGTGACCAGCGATAACACATTATGTACAGGCTCTACCGGAGCAAAGAAAATATTATCGGACGTTTTCTGAAAGCGGGTGAATTGAATAATTCTCTCTTTTTCATTACTTACTTTTTTCCAGATTTTCGAAACTTCGAGTATATCGGGATCACCGAAATTCAATTCGATAGATTGTGGTGAATCGAGTGTTTTGCAGATATACCGGAACAATAGCATATCGACCTCCGGAAGTTCCGACAGCCAGGTCATTGTGACGAAAGAAATTCCGCCCGGTGTCATTTTTTTTTCTAAACCTTTCCATACCCGGTTTGCTTTGGCTTTATCCGATGAAACTGTGATAACAGGATCGGCGAACAAGGGAGGAGGCTCGTTTTCCGCAATTAATTTTTCCGGGAAAAGTTTCAGGGTATAGGCTTCGAATACGACACATAAAAGCCCTTCGAAACTTTTATCGTACCTAAATAGGATCATGACCGAAATTCTTCAAATGGGATGATTAACTGTTTTTCGTCTATTTTTTTCCGGTTGTTCTGTGTGAGCAGGCGGCGAATATTCTCCGGCTTTGCTTCATGAACCGTAAAATGAGGCAATTCATGGCAGGTGATGAAATATTGGGCTTTTTTCATCACAATCCCCATTCGTTTTAATTGGGTAGCTCCTAAGCGGGCGTATCTGCGCGACACCACAATCAATTTTGCCGATTTCACTCCGATACCCGGAACGCGGAGGATCATTTCATAATCGGCTTTGTTGATATCTACCGGAAATTTTTCAGGATGCCGTAATGCCCATGCCAACTTGGGATCGATTTCCAAATCCAGGTCGGGGTAAGCATCGTCTGCAATTTCATCGGCCCGGAACTGGTAAAAACGCATCAGCCAATCGGCTTGGTATAACCGGTTTTCCCGTACCAATGGAGGCTGTTTTAGGGCCGGAAGACGCTGGTCGTACGCATTTACGGGAACGAATCCGGAGTAATATACTCTCTTCAATGTAGGCCGTTTATAGAGGGCGGAAGACAATCGCAGGATGTCTTTGTCCTGATCGGGACTGGCTCCGATAATCATTTGGGTACTTTGTCCGGCAGGGGCGAAACGGGGTGTATGCCGGAATTTCTTCCGGTCTTCCCGGTTTTCTAAAACTCCCTGCTGGATATAGCGCATAGGGGTAAAAACGCTTTGAAAATCTTTTTCCGGTGCCAGAAGCCGGAGGCTCTGCTCGTTCGGTATTTCGACATTGACGCTCAAACGGTCGGCATATAATCCGGCTTCCCGAATCAGTTCCTGACTGGCTCCGGGGATACTTTTTAAATGTATGTATCCGTTGTAACGATATTGCAGACGTAAATCTTTAGCTACCCGTACCAGCCTTTCCATGGTGTAATCGGGATTCCGGACAACTCCGGAACTTAAAAACAGGCCTTCGATATAGTTACGGCGATAAAATTCAATGGTGAGATTTACCAGCTCCGTCACAGAGAATGTTGCCCGTCTCAGGTCGTTGCTCCGGCGGTTGATGCAATAGGCACAATCGTATATGCAATGATTCGTGAGCATGATCTTTAATAAAGATACGCACCGCCCGTCCTCTGTAAAGCTATGACAGATCCCCCAGCCCGAAGCACTTCCGATACCTCCGGCTTTGTGCGACCGTGAAGTACCGCTGGAGGCGCAGGATACGTCATATTTTGCGGATTCTGCCAGTATTTTTAATTTTTCGAGAATTTTATCGTCCATAGTTATTACAAAGAAAGGATATATTGGGGAATAAAAAAATGGAATCGGACGATTTAACAGTTAAATGAATTTTGAGAGTAAGTGTTTGTTTTATATGTATTTATTGTGTTTGTAAGGTTGTCCGGATGAAGCTTATTGCAAATTCTCCTTCGTGGGTATTTTCGTAGTTGATAAGACTGTTCCGGCAATGTTTCCCCGATGTTTTTTGGTTTTTGGCAGTCCTGCGGTAGGGACTGGAAAATTTATTGCGGCTTAAAATGTATGATACGGAATAAAGGTTATTCCGTATCGGTTATTGCCGGAGCTGCCGATTATTTATGCCCCTCTCTTTCTTTTATCACTCCTTTTAGCAGGGTTTGATATTCGTGGATAAAATTAGGAGTAAGCTGATTTTGGGCGATCCCTTTTTCAATTTCTTGAGTAGTCCAAAACTTTCCTTCGTCCACTTCGTCGTTGTCGATCCGGATATGGTCATACCGGGAACATTGGAAAGAAAAAACCAGTTCTTTTTCCCGGGGACTTTCCCAAACATAATTACCGATGAAACGGGCTTCGAAGTTCGTGATTCCCAATTCTTCGAACGTTTCCCGTTTTAAGGCTTCTTCTACTTTTTCATTCAGTCCGATATGTCCTCCTACGGCTGTATCCCAAAGCCCCGGCAGCAGATCTTTTTTCAGGCTTCTTTTTTGAAGGAAAATTTCATTTTTGTCGTTTATAATGTGCAAGTGTACCACCGGGTGTAAGAACTTCGAACCGGAATGGCACACGCTGCGTGGAGCCTGGCCTGTGATTTCTCCTTGTTCATCGACTAAGGGAAGCCATTCTTCTTTTTGCATTTTTTTTCTTAGCATTAGATTGCGTATAAAAATAGTGATGAAAAATATTCCGATAACGATATATAGCAAAGGGCCTGTAATGAAAGAAGCGGAGGCTTCTGTAAAAGTCAGAAGGGCTATATAAGCGAGCAGGTTATGGATGCAAAAGATGAAAAACAGAATCTTGAATAGCTTTTTTATTGCTTTTTGCTGGGTTTCGTCCAATTGTATGTTTTTTCGGTAGCTGGCCGGAAGGGTGGATGCTAAATCCAGTCGTGAGAAAGCGAATACGCCTAATAAAAGGCATAATGCACTCTCTATGATGGCCGGCTGTAATTGTGCGATTTTAGAACCGGGAGCGTATATGGAAAGTATGCCCGGAAAACAAAAAAACAAGGTCGTCCATAAAACTATTTTGTCGTTTTCTTTTTCCCGGATCCGGGTGTAAGTAAATTCCGCTACCCCCAATAAAAAGATAAAAATCACACTGAATACCGGACTGAATAATTCGTCGGCAATAAAATATGCGGCGATTAAGATCAATGAGGGGTATAATTGTTTGAATGCTCGTGCCATATCCTGGGGATTATGATCCGGTGTTCTTCCCGGATATTCCACAGCAAATATAAACATTAAAAATGGCCCGGGATGTTTCCGGCACAATAATATTCTTCGTATCGGTGATGCCGGTGGGGTGGTTCATGCTGAAATTTTTTAACAGCGTAAATACCTGTATGGCCTTTATCTTTATTTTTCTATTTTTGTTGAGTTAAAACTTAAGATATAGGTCATGTTAATCGTTATCGGATTGATGGTGTGCGGTATTTTGATCGGATTTCGTTTCCGGAAACGGAATTTGAAATTCATTTCTCCTTTGATTACGGTTGCTATCTGGGTTTTATTGTTTTTGCTGGGCTTGAATGTGGGGGGAGATCCGAAAATTATGAATAATCTCGGAACGATAGGGGGAGAGGCTTTGTGGCTGACCTTGGGAGCTGTGGGAGGCAGTGTGTTGTGTGCATGGGGCGTGTATCGTTTCTTTTTTTGTACCGATAAAGATAAGTTATGAAATTACAATGTATTGTGCCTATCCTTTTTTTGCTTGCCGTTGCATGTAAAAATTCAGATAAATATGTAACGACGGTGGAAGACCGGGGCATTGAAACTACGACCATCGATTTTACGAAAGTACAGGCCGGCCGGGATTCGATTGTTCATTACAGTTCTTTACCTCTTTCTGAGATTGCCGATGATATTCAGGTGATCCGGCTTGAAACCGGGGATAAGTGCCTGGTAGATGGAGAAGCGACTTATTGGGTGGGAGATTCCTGTATTATTGTGGTACAACGTGACCAGATTATGATGTTCGACAGGGAAGGACGTTTTCGGCGTACGATAGCTACTTCCGGACGTGCTCCGGAAGAGTTCGGGAAATTTCAGGATGTCCGGATAAAGAATGGAAAAATTTATTTGTTGGATGATTTTGGGAAAGGAAAAATTTTTAGCCTGAAAGAAGGTGAAGGAGTTTCAAATTTTCAGGGGTGTACCGAAGACCGTTTCTATAATAGTTTTCTCCCTTTGGATAACGGACACATATTAATGGCTCCTTTTAAATGTGAAGGTTCGAAAAATATATACTACGTTCAGGATACTGCCGGAAAGTTCCAGGAAGGAGTTTCCTGTCCGCCCAACAAGGAAATCCTTTGTTATAACGGGCGTAAATTGGTGTCGCAGGTAGGACAGGAGTATCGTTACACTCCGTTTACGGTCGATACCGTTTTCCAGATTATTCACGGAAGTTTATTACCGCGATGGATTTTTAAAGTGGGGGCTCAGCAGGAAATCGAAGTGCATGGAGAAACTTCCCGGTTCTTGTTTTTAAATCTCAGAACGATTACAAACCAGAGTACTTCTAATTCTGTGGTTTATACCACGTATTCCAATGCTTATTATTGTTATGACAAGGAAGCAAAGAAGTTATCTGCTTTTAATGATATATTCGACGACCGGTTTGCTTCGGTACGCAGAGATATTCAGAATTTAAGAATCCAGGACGGAGAATGGTTTTACTGGGTGTATCCTGCATCTATGCTAACGGAAGCAATACCCCTGATTCTTGAGTCTGAGGAAGTGGACGATAAGATAAAGGAACATATGAAGGATTTACAGGGGACAATAACTTTGGATGATAACCCCGTTATACTGATTGGGAGATTGAAATGAAAGGAAGCTTGATCATTGTCGCTTTTTTTGTTGCAGGAATTTGTATCGGACGTTTTGGAGAGGTTGCCGAATGGCTGAAAGGGGAACAGGTGGCTTTATACGCGCTTTATGCCTTGATGTTTTTAGTGGGGATCAGTGTGGGAAGTGACCGGAAAGCCTTGCAAGCCTTGAAGCAGCAGCAATGGAAAATCGTATTCGTCCCTTTGGGCACTATTGCCGGAACATTGGCAGGAGTGGCTCTGGTTAGTATCGTTCTACCCGGACGCAGCCTTTCGGACTGTCTGGCTGTCGGTTCTGGATTCGGGTATTACTCGCTTTCGAGTATTTTCATTACTCAATATAAGGGTGCCGAATTAGGTACGATAGCCCTGACTTCAAACATTATGAGGGAAATCATTACTTTGTTGTGTGCTCCCTTGATGGTGAGATATTTTGGAAAACTCGCTCCCATATCCAGCGGAGGGGCGACGAGTATGGATACCACTTTACCTGTCATTACCCGCTTTGCCGGAAAAGAATTTGTCATCGTCTCGATTTTTCATGGAATGACAGTAGATTTTTGCGTTCCTTTTTTGGTGACATTCTTTTGCTTGTGGTAGAAAAGAATTTTTTATTATCCGATCGATCGTAACCCCCTGCGGTTATCCTACATTTCCATTCATCATATCGTTCCAGTCCTGCACTGCTTTTATGGTGCATTGGTAATAGCAGAACCCCCACACGATAAGCCAGTAAATCAGCATGGCGGCAATCTTTATCGGACGGCTTTTCCGGGTGTCGCTCACCTGTTTCCCGATGAAGTGAAAAAGGTATGACAGGATACCCCACAATACGAATGCCAGCATTCCGCATATAGCGGTTGTAAACGCTTCGTTAAAACCTATGTCGAAATCGGGCAGCGATGATGAGTAGTAATAAACGATGCCCAATCCCGTTAATAGTGAAATGACGGTGAATAATATGTTTTCATACTCTTTATATTGCATTTCGTATATGTATGGTTTGTAGAGAGGACTGTTAATCGTTTTCTTTATTGTCGATAATAATTCGTCGAAGTTATTTTCTGGAGCCTAGGCAGTAAAAATAAAATCAGGATAGTTTTAGGTTTCTGTTGTGCCGATATATAAAATCCGGTTGTGATGGTTACCCTTGCAGGAAACCGATGAGGTATCGATAAAAAAATGCCGCCCTGCGGGACGGCATTTAAATCTATGGTTACTGATTATTTTACAGTATTCATGTGAACGATCAATTCAAGAACTTTGTTTGAATATCCCCATTCGTTATCGTACCAAGATACCAATTTAACGAAATTTTTATTCAAAGCGATTCCGGCTTTTGCGTCGAAGATAGAAGTACGTGCATCGCCCAGGAAGTCGGAAGAAACAACTTCTTCTTCGGTATATCCGAGGATACCTTTCATTTCACCTTCGGAAGCTTCTTTGATAGCAGCTTTGATTTCGTCGTAAGAAGCTTCTTTAGCCAGACGGAAAGTAACATCGACAACAGAAACATCCAATGTCGGAACGCGGAATGACATACCGGTCAGTTTTCCGTTCAATTCAGGGATAACTTTACCTACAGCTTTAGCAGCACCGGTAGAAGACGGGATAATGTTGCCGGCAGCGGCACGTCCGCCTCTCCAGTCTTTCATAGAAGGACCATCTACGGTTTTCTGTGTAGCTGTCGTTGAGTGTACAGTGGTCATCAAACCTTCGATAACACCGAATTTGTCATTGATCACTTTAGTCAGCGGAGCCAAACAGTTTGTTGTACAAGAAGCGTTAGAAACGATAGTTTCTCCGGCGTATTTTTTGTTGTTTACACCCATTACGAACATAGGGGTATCGTCTTTAGAAGGAGCAGACAGTACAACCCGTTTTGCACCGGCTTTGATATGAGCTTCTGCTTTTTCTTTGGTCAGGAAAAGACCGGTCGATTCAACAACATATTCAGCACCGACTTCATTCCATTTCAGGTTTGCAGGATCTTTTTCTGCAGTTACACGGATAGCCTGACCGTTTACGATTAATTTACCGTCTTTAGCTTCAGCAGTTCCGTTGAAACGACCGTGCATGGTGTCGTATTTCAGCATATATACCATGTAATCAACATCGATAAGGTCGTTAATTCCTACGATTTCAATATCGTTTCTGGTCATTGCTGCACGGAAAACCAAACGACCGATACGGCCGAATCCGTTGATACCAACTTTAATCTTTGACATTTTCGTTATTTTTTAAGGTTATTAATGATTCAAAATTTCACTTCAAAGTTATAATAAAGCTGCTTATTTGTTGCATTTGGAAATTAAAACTGCGCAAAAAAAGCACTCAAACGATTTCACTTAAGCAGGAATATCCGTTGTTGCCGAAGTGACGTGAGAATAAGCAGGGCATTTTTTATCAATAGCGCAGGAAGAAAATAAACCTGCAATGAAAGTACAAACTAAGATATAGATAAGTAGTTTTTTTGTTTTCATAGTAAACAAAGGGTTGAAATAATTTAAGTCCTTTCCTTTATAATTCTTACAAATGTAAATATAAAAATTGAATTACCCGGCTAAGATTCGGAAAAATTATCGAAAAGCCGATTTTTGAGCAGATTATTACGTAATGCCTGGCATTTTGGAAAGAATGTAAGCAGATGATGAATTTTTCTTTCAAAAAAGTTTGCGCAAACGTTTTAGTTGTATATCTTTGTTGTGAGATATAGAAATTATATAGTTTTGTAAGTGTAGTAAATTTATTGTTAGTGTGTTAAAAAGAGACCGTAAGGTCTCTTTTTACTTTATCTTTCGGTTTTACCTTTTAGATTATGCCTTTATAATCTCTATTTGCAGAACACGTTTGGTGAAGGATGTGATTTTAAAACGCTCGTCGAGCCGGTGTTCTATCACCCAGGCGATTTTACCGTCCGATTCCAGAAGAAGACAATCTTTTTTTTGTTTGGCATTGAACTTTTGGTCGGTGAAAAAATCGCTTATTTTCTTTTTACTTTTTTTCATGCCGATGGGACAAAAATAATCTCCTGCCTGCCAGCTGCGGATAAATAAGGGAAATTTAATTTTGTCGGCATCGAAGCAGGCAATCGCCGGGTTCGGAGGAATTGTGAAATCCGGGGACAATGGGAATGAAGTAAAACGGTAAGTTCTGTTGTTTATTCCGTATTCTCCGGCTTGTTCCACTACGATCCGGATGGCTGGATGTTGTTCCCAGTTAAAGAGCCGCCAATAGCGGCGGCCTTTGGTCAGCATGTATTTTCCCGCAATGAATTGTTTCCCCGGCGTTGCATTTTGTGTGTTCAGAATGTCGCGGATTTGAGTTTTGTTAAAGCCCAAAGGCCGTAACGTTTCATACAATAGGGTATAGGGAGCGGGAGTCGCAAGCGTTTTTTCGATATCGATCAGGAGTTCGTCCTCTTCACGGGTCGTAACCTGTTGTTGCAGTTGTTGGATGCCATAGCGGAAAATAGCCTCGGTTTCTTTCAGTATCTCACAGTTTTCCTCCATGGTTTCACGGAAACCGGGATTGATGTCTTTAAATACAGGGATGACCTGATGACGAATCCGGTTGCGGACATAATCCATCGAATTGTTCGTGGAATCGGTACGGTATCCTAATTGATGATCCTCGATATATTTTAAAATATCCGTACGGGGGAAAGCTAACAGTGGTCGGAGAATATCGCCATGAACGGGTTTTATTCCCGTCAGTCCCTTTATGCCTGTGCCCCGGCATATATTGATGAAAAAAGTTTCGGACAGATCGTCGGCATGATGTCCCACAACAATGTAGTCCATTTTTTTACTGACTTTCATATCTTCAAACCAGTTGTAACGCAACTCCCTGGCGGCCATTTCTATGCTGATGCCTTTTTCTTTGGCATAGGCGGTCGTATTGAATTTTTTTACGCTGAGTGCAATACCGTACGTGTCGCAAAACCGTTTCACGAATTGCTCGTCCATATCGGACTCTTTGCCTCTTAGTCCGAAATTACAATGCAAGGCCAGAATTTTCAAATTGAGGTATTTGAAAGCATGCAAAAGAGTGATCGAGTCGGCTCCTCCGCTTACCGCGATTATAAATCCGGCATCCTGGGGAATCCGGTATCGATTCAGAAAATCGGTTATTGCTTTCTTTATCATGGCTTTCTGTGGTTTTCCTGTATGGATCATGTGTAGCCTACAAGTGTATGGTTACCTCTTTTTCTATATAGCCTTCTTTTTACGCCAAAGGATTGCTTATCCGATTTCGCTTAATTCCAGCCAGCGCATTTCTTTTTCGTCCAGCAGATCGATGATAGCTGCGATGCGTTGCGACTTTTCTAAAAGTTCTGCCGGAGCTAAAGAGCCGGAATTCAGGGCATTTTCAATCTCTGCTTTTTCGTTGTTCAGATGGTCCATGTCTTTTTCCAGTTGCTCCATTTCCTGACGTTCTTTGAACGTTAGTTTACGTTTTTTTTCTTTTGAGGCCGGAACATTTTTAGGTTCTTTTTTTTCTACATTCTCTTTCTTTTCCTTTTGTTCCTTTTCCGCCTGTTCTTCTTTTTGATTTTTATATATGGTATAATTTCCGGGGAAATCTTTGATAATTCCGTCTCCTTCGAAGGCAAATATCCGATCGACCACTTTATCTGTGAAAAAACGGTCGTGCGATACGATCAGCAGGCAACCCCGAAAACTTTTCAGATAATCTTCCAGTACATTCAGGGTGACGATATCCAGGTCGTTTGTCGGCTCGTCGAGAATCAGGAAGTTCGGATTCTTCATCAATACGGTCAATAAGTACAATCTCCGCCTTTCGCCTCCGCTTAATTTCCCGACCAAAGAATATTGCTGCTTGTCGGTAAACATGAAATATTCCAGAAATTGTGAGGCGGACATGATCCGCCCGTTACCGAGATCGATTCTTTCTGCAATGTTCTTTACTATATCGATCACCCGGTCATCGTCCCTGAATTGTATGCCCGATTGTTTATAATAACCGTACACCACCGTTTCTCCGATTTCGATGGTTCCGCTGTCGGGTTGCAGATTTTGAGTGATGATGTTTAAAAAGGTGGATTTACCGACACCGTTTTTTCCAATGATACCGATTTTTTCTCCCCGAACGAATTTATAAGAAAAGTCACGTAGCACGCAATGCCCGTCGAAACTTTTATTTACGTGTTCCAGTTCCAGAATCTTTTTTCCCAGCCGTTGCCCCTTGATGTCCAGTTCCAATTTTTTCTCATCGGTGTTTTGGGAGGCAACTTCTTGAAGTTTATAGAAATTATCTATTCTGTATTGAGCTTTATGGCTTCGTGCCTGAGGCATCCGGCGCATCCATTCCTGTTCGGTACGGAGCAGGTTTTTGGCTTTATCGATCAGGGCATTCCGGTTCTCTACCCGTTCTTCACGTTTTTCCAGGTAGTAGGAATAGTTGCCGTTATAGCTATATAACCCGAAATCATCGATTTCGATGATCTGGTTACAAACCCGGTCGAGAAAATAACGGTCGTGGGTGACCATTAGTAAGGTGGCGTTCGACTTTTCCAGATATTCTTCCAGCCATTCGGTCATTTCGATGTCCAAGTGGTTGGTCGGTTCATCGAGAATTAAGAAATCGGGATTGCTGATCAAGACCTTAGCTAAGCCAACCCGTTTTTTTTGACCTCCTGAAAGAGTGCTTATTTTTTTATTGTATGTAGCGATTTTTAATTCCGATAATATTTGTTTGATCGTATTCTCGTAATCCCAGGCGGAGTGGATGTCCATTTCGGGAATTAATTTTTCGAGAGCAGCCGAATCGTCACTTGCTACGGCTTCTTCATAGGCTTTTATCAGGCTCAATACCGGGGAATCGGAATTGAAAACTTCTTCAAATACGGTGTTTTCGGGTTCTAATTGGGGATCCTGGTCCAGATAGCCGACTGTGATGTCGTTGCGAAAAATAACACTCCCGCTTTCCGGGGAATCTTTTCCGGCGATGATGCGCAATAAAGTGGATTTTCCCATTCCGTTTTTGGCAATTAGAGCTACTTTTTGCCCTTTTCCGATGCCGAATGAAATCCCCTCGAACAAAATTTGTTCTCCAAAACGCTTACTCAGATTATCGACCTGTAAATAACTTATCATAATGAATTAATATATCGGTTTACAAATATATCCATGAAGGACATTTTTTCCAACGACCGGAAGCGTTATTTTAAATTTCCGATGCCAGGTAAGCTTTACGTTCTTCTTCCGGGAAACGTTCTATGGCATAGCGCAGCATGGTCCGGGGCATGGTCCGATAGCGGGTGGAAAGAAAAGCGACCAGAGTTTCTTTGTCTTTTTTTCCGACTTCCCGGAGTAGCCAGCCGATAGCCTTATGGATCAAGTCGTGTGAATGATGCAGTAAGAGATCGGCGATGGTCAGGAAATCGGAAAAATCTTTCCGGTGAACGAAGTGCATGCAGGTGACGATGGCAATCCGCTGTTCCCATAGATTGCCGCTTGCCGCCCAGGCATGAAGCTGGGAACGGTCTTTGTCCTCCAGCCATACCCCCAATAATTTATAACAAGTCAGATCTACCAGGTCCCAGTTGTTGATGTAACGGGTGTGACTAAGATAGAAATCCACACATTGGGAACGCAGATCGGAAGACTTGGTCTTTTCGAATTTATATACCACGATCAGTAAAGCGGTCAGCCTTATTTCGTGATAGGGCGAACTAAGCAGTTCGTTCAGGTTTTCGAAGTCCGTATCTATGTATTTTTTGGCGATGGCCCTTTGTTCGGGAACTGTGATACCTATAAACAAGTCGCCTTCTCCGTATTGTCCTTTTCCTGTTTTAAAAAAACGAGCTAAATGTTTCGCTTTGTCAGGATTGCCTAAAGCTTTTAATATTTCTGTAATTTCTTGCGCTGTTGTCACATCAATCTTTTTTTCCATACCGTCTGTTCCAGCAATAGAGCCATGATGGCCAGAAGCAGGAACCAAAAGGTAAGGTATCGGTTATTATCTTCCAGAACGATTTCTTTTACGAGTTCACTGTTCCGGTTAAGCTGAGTGCTTTTTATATTTTCGGTCCGGGCTTCCGGGAATTGTTTGCGAAGGATTTCTTCTCCGCAAAACTCCATTTGCGATTCGTCCCGGTTGTAATTGTAGGCCAGTACATCTACGATTTTACCGTCCTGTTCCACTTCATATAAACCGGCATCACGGATTTCTTTGGCATTCGATAGAATCAGGTTACCGCTGAAATCTTTTCGGGATTCGGGGATAAATTCAAAGTCGCGGTCTGAATTTACAATCCGGAGCCGGGCATTGTCCGGAACAATTTTATTGTTCAGGATCACAGGCTTATCTGAATTTAGAAAATAGGAAGTGTTCAGGGCTGAATTCATATTCGATGCCATATTCACCATCAGGGGGACGAACAAAGGGTGATAGACCATGTCGCTGTTATCCGGAGAGTAATCGAAAGCGGAAAGGTATAGGCTCCCCTTGCCGAAAGTTTGGGCTGCCAATACGGTAAACCCTTTTTTGTCGGTCAGCAGCTTTTCGCTGTTTCCTGTATTCGTTAAATGATAGAAGTGTTTGGCATGAGGTAGTTGCGGGTTCTTTTCTTCTTTTTCGAATACATCCCGGAAAATGGCTGCCTGGGTTTCGATGGTTGCAATTGTACTGCCGGTGTCGGGACTTCCCAACAGCGGCGCATGCATTTGCTGGCATAAGCGGTTTAATGCCGTTACGGTATTGGGAGAACCCGGAATTACAAAAAGATTTCCACCGTTTTGCACATAATTTTCAAGGGCGCTTCCAAGGCCGGAGGAAATGGTTCCGATCCGGTCGAGAATAATCAGGTTATAACGGTTGAAATTCATATTCACCGTTTGATTTACATTCCGGTAAGTATATGAGAATGTGGCCGAATCGGCAAATAATTTCTGAAAGTAAGGGTTACGGCCGTTTTGTTCGATACATAGAATGGCGGCTTTGTCCTCGATGCCGTAGCTGAAATAAAATTTGTTGTCGAATAGTACCGGAAAATCGGAAATTTCGACAATTCCCTTGTAAAAACCGTCTTCCGTGTTTTGATAATTGATCTCGACTTGTTTTTCGCCGTTGGCGGGAATATTGATTTTATTCAGGCTCTTCTTTTTATCGTTGATCGTCAGGCTGAGAGGGACGTTGTTATATTCTTTGCCGGAAGCATTGACCAATGTGATCGTGACCTTATCGGCCTGATCCTTTTTGTGAAAAGCCTGGTCGAACTTCACATCTTTTATATACAGGTTGTTCCGATTTTCAGGGCTGAGCACCAATAACACTTTTTCCAAAGTCGAATCCGGCTGAATACTTTGGAAATCACAATTTTTTTTCTGAAAATCCGAAAGGATAAACAGCGTGGAATGTTGGCCTGCGGCTATTTCCCGGGCTTCTTTCAATATTTCGGAAATTTTTTTCGAATTTGCCGTTGCCTTTATACCGGGCAATAAAGTGATTGCCTGATCTTTTGTAAGGGGAGTGTTATTGGCTTCGTCGTTGTTCAGTAGAACAAAGCTTGTCCCTGCCGGATAAGCGTTTATAATATCGAACAGGTGTTTTTTGGCTTCTTCCAGCAAACTGCCTTTCGTACCCGTGTTCGACATGGAAAAAGAATTATCCGTGTAGATGATGATTTTTGAACTTTTTTCCACCCGGGAAGTCGTTTTTTCAGGAATGACGTATGGCGTTGCAAAAGCAATTACGATAGAGGCCAGAACCAATAACCGTAAAAAAAGCAATAAAAGATTTTTTAATTTGGAACTGTTCTTCTTTTGCTGCTGGAGGGAGGCCAGAAAATTGAAATTGCTGAAATATACTTTTTTATATTTTTTGAAACTGAATAAATGCAGGACAATAGGTATCACAAGGGCAAAAAGCCCATATAAAAATATAGGATGTAGGAATTGAATCGCCAATAACATGATTGTAATTTTTACACAAACTTAACCGTAGCCCGATTATTTGAGTTCAGGGCATAAAAGTAATATAATGTGAGGGAAAAACGAAAAGAGGGAGATGAAAAATGGAAACGAACGGCGAGGCTTTGTATTTTGTTGATAAACAGTTGAGTATTTCAGATTGTTAGTAAAAAAGGTCGTTTTGTTATTAAAATTAAAGGTAAAATTCAGGCGGATAAACTTTTTAATTGTACTTTTACCACATAATCATAAAATGGGTATTTATGTCTAAGATTATTGCAATTGCTAATCAAAAGGGTGGTGTAGGAAAGACGACAACGTCTGTAAACTTGGCTGCCAGCCTGGCAGTATTGGAAAAAAAAATTTTATTGGTAGATGCGGATCCGCAGGGGAATGCTACGTCCGGCTTAGGATATGATGTACAAAAATTAGGCGATTCGACTATTTATGAGTGTCTTGTGGATGGATTGGAAGCCGAAAAAGCGATATTGACAACAGAGATTGACCGTTTATTTTTATTACCTTCGAATATAAATCTGGTGGGTGCGGAAGTAGATATGATGAATATGCCCGACCGTGAAAATATATTAAAAAAAGCACTTACCCCCCTTCAGGATAAGTATGATTATATTTTGATCGACTGTTCGCCCTCGTTGGGGTTGATTACCGTAAATTCCCTGACGACAGCCGATTCTGTGATTATTCCCGTACAATGCGAATATTTTGCATTGGAAGGATTGGGTAAGTTGTTGAATACCGTGAAGCTGATTCAGAAACGGCTGAATACAGAGTTGGAAATCGAAGGTTTTTTACTGACCATGTACGATGCCCGTTTGCGTTTGTCTAATCAGGTGGTGGAAGAAGTGCGTAAGAATTTCCAGGAAATGGTGTTCGAAACACTGATAAACCGGAATACGAAGCTGGCAGAGGCTCCCGGGTTCGGGCAACCTGCGATATTGTATGATGCAATTTGCCGTGGTTCAGAGGATTATATGCAGTTGGCACAGGAATTGTTGAAAAGAAATCAAGAGTAATACGCTATATGGGAAAAAAGAATGTGTTAGGACGGGGATTGGGAGCCCTGATTGCCGATGCTGCCGAGGAACCTCAGCCCAGAGAGGTGGTTGTTTCGGCTATGCAGGAATTGAACCTGGCAGATATACGCCCCAACCCTTTTCAGCCGAGAACGGAGTTTGACGAAGAAGCTTTGAATGAACTGGCGGCTTCTATCAAATCGATAGGAATCGTGCAGCCGATTACGGTGAGGACGGTTGAAGGCGGGAAATATGAAATCATTGCAGGTGAACGTCGCTACCGGGCTTCTAAATTGGCAGGTTTGACGACAATTCCTGCTTATATCCGAAAAACGGAAGACGACAGTTTGCTGGAGTTGGCGTTAATCGAAAATATCCAGCGGGAAGATTTGAATGCGATCGAGGTGGCGATCAGTTACCAACGTTTGATCGACGAGTGCCAGCTTACCCAGGACGCCCTGAGCGAAAGGGTGGGAAAGAAAAGAGCCACCATTGCCAATTATTTGCGTTTGCTGAAATTACCGGCACAAATACAATTGGCTATCCGGGATAAGAAAATCAGTATGGGACATGCCCGTGCAATTATCAGTATCGAGGACCCGGATACACAATTTATGATCTTCGAGCAGATATTGAAATACGATTTTTCGGTTCGCAAGGTGGAAGAGATCGTACGTGAGCTTTCGAATCCGCAGCCGGAACCGGAACCCGTGCCTGAACCTGTGGTTGAAAAGCCGAAAAAGACAAATGAAATCGGGGATTATATCGAATTGCAGAAACATTTGTCCCGTTGTTTCGATACGAAAGTAGAATTGAAACGGAACGAAAACGGTAAAGGGAAAATCGTGATCGCTTTCCGTTCCGACGAGGAATTGGAAAAAATCATTGAATTGCTGGATAAAGTCGAATGAGAAACGAGTGAATGTGGAGAATATTTTGAAAAAGCTGATTTTTATCTTTCCTATCGTATTGTGGTTAGGGCAGGTGCAGGCGGCCGGCTGGGAAAACCGGGATACGGTTCGCGTTGAGACTGTCGGTGATTCGGTCATAACGGTAGAGAAGATTGTAAAGAAGCCTCATTCACCTCATAAAGCCACCTTGATGGCTATGGCTCTTCCCGGGTCGGGACAAATATACAACGGGCAATGGTGGAAAGTCCCTGTGTTGTATGGGGGAATTGCAGCCGATTTATACGGTATTATCTGGAACAATAAGCGTTTTCGGGAATATAAGGATGCTTTTGTCGAGTATTCGCAGTATTTGGAAGAAAAAGTGAAAGATCCGAACACGCCTTATCCGGAAAATCCTGCGTGGGATAAAATTCCGAAAGGTTTTGACGTGGAAACCGATCCCTATTTACAAACCGGGGCGGGACAGCAGTGGTTTAAAAACACGTTGAGCAACCGGAAGACGTCTTTTAAGCGTAACCGGGATTTGTGTTATATCGTGATGGCTGCTATTTATGCGATCAATATCATCGATGCCACGGTATATGCCCATTTCTATGATTTCGAGATCGACGAGGATTTAAGTTTTAACTTGCGTCCTACTTCAAGTTATAGTCCGCTCACCGGGGGGACGATCGGTTTTAGTTTAACCATTAATTTTTAATTGTTTAGTGATGATACGATTTTTAATATTAGCCTTGCTCGCCTTTACGGTCAGTGACATTTGGGGCGCGAACGTCGGCAGGGATTCGATAAACGACCAGGAGGTCACCAGTGAGGAGAGGGTGCTGGAAGATTCTATTCCGGAATCTTTTATTGAGAGATTGGATTATTATTACAATTCCTGGTATGCCAGCCGCCGGGATAGTGTGGAATATGCGGATTCGGCTTATATGCTGGCTAACCGGAATATGGCCGTTCCCTGTGACGACTCGATCTACCTGCTTCGTTTAGATTCTTTGCAATCGGCCGTTCCGTTATCTTACAATGGGATCGTAAAAAATTATATCGAGCTTTATACGGTGAAAAGGCGTTCGCAGGTGGCCGCTATGCTGGGAGCATCGGAATATTATTTCCCTATTTTCGAACAGGCATTGGATGCTGCTTGTCTGCCTATGGAGTTGAAATACTTGCCTATTATCGAAAGCGCCTTGAATCCTAAAGCTTTATCGAGGGCGGGTGCTTGCGGTTTGTGGCAATTCATGTATTCCACCGGGAAAATGTATAAGCTGGAAATCAATTCTTATATCGATGAAAGACGCGATCCCGTTCTTTCTACTCAGGCTGCCGTAAAATATCTGAGCGACCTGTATGGAATTTATGAGGACTGGATTTTGGTGATTGCCGCTTATAATTGCGGACCGGGGAATGTGAATAAAGCGATCCGCCGTTCCGGTGGTAAGAAAAATTATTGGGACATTTATTATCATTTACCCAGCGAAACCCGGGGATATGTGCCGATTTTTATTGCTGCGGTCTATACTTTCAATTATTACAAACAACACGGAATTTATCCTCTCGAGTCCAATTTGCCGACCATGTGCGATAGTATCATGGTGAGCGAAGCCCTTCATTTCGACCAGATCGCTAAAAACCTGGATTTGTCGGTGGAGGAATTGAGAGATTTAAATCCTCAATACCGGGCGGATATTATCCCGGCAGGGTTCGGTAAAAGTTATGCCTTGAAAATGCCTTACAATCATGTAAATGCTTTTATCGATAACCAGGATACGATTTTTGCCTGTGACCGTTCTAAATATTTTAATGATTCCGACCGTACCGCCGATCCTAACCAACGGTTTAAAGTACATGCCAAAGCTTTAGGGACGGAAGGGCGCGCCCGTTTGGTATATACCGTGAAATCGGGGGATGTTCCGGGTGCGATAGCCCAGAAATTTGGCGTAAGGACTGTGGACTTGAAATACTGGAATAACCTGAACAAACGTATGACGATCCGTCCGGGGCAGAAATTGGTGCTTTATGTACCCGAAAAGAAAGCGGCGCAATATAAGAATAACGCTACTTATGCAGGAAAAGAATCTAACCAGGTATCGGCACCGAGGGTTGAAACCATAGACGGAGAATTTGTTTATCATGTTGTGCGTAAAGGGGAAAATCTTTGGGGTATCGCTAAAAAATATCCGGGGGTTTCCAACCGGGATATTATGAAGTGGAACGGTATCAGTGAAAGCGACGTCAAAGGTATCAAGCCGGGACAGAAATTGAAAATCAAGATTTGAAATAGCTGTAAGCGTTTTATTCCTGGAGATAATAATAAAGCCTGAATTCATATCGAATTCAGGCTTGTCGTTCTCTGAGGCAGGCTTGCGCTATATATTCCCCAGCCATTCCGATTGCCCCATCGAGTAGCCGCCCAGGAGCCCCAGGCCGTTTTGGATATTCGTATAAGTGGGACGTATGGGGGATAGTCCGTATCTTCCCAGCTCATTGTTTCTCAAATCTAATATATTTTTGGCATATAGGTAATAGTCGGCCGAAAGTCCTAAGACTGTGACCCGATAATAAAAGCGACTCCACCTTGTTCCATCAGGAGAATCACTATTCGGTTGATAAGAGTTATTATCATTCAGGCGAAGAGTGTATTCCTTGCCGTTGATCTTGTTGTCTGAGAAGATATACATCCCAAAGTAGCTATCATAGCTATCACCCAATAAAAGATCGTCCAAAGCTCCTGTCTGATGCACTAAAGGTTCTTCTTCTGTGTCTAATAATGACAAAGTGCTTATACGACACCCGTCGTCATAGCTTGACATTTTTTCTATGATAACACCATAGTAATTTGTTTCGGAAGGATCGTCTTGAAGAGAAATTTGGAATTGAATAATCTTCTTTCCATAGATGTCTAACTTTTTGACCAGGTTGAATTGCTTTAATGGAAAAAAAGCCGGAATTTCAGTCCGTGAAGATACTGCCGGTAAATTTTCGGCTTCGGCCTTTATTTCGATCCGGTCGCCGGGATAGAATTTCCCTAACGCATAATAGCAGGCTTGGGGGATAGAGGTCGAACCTTTTTCGGCATATTGAACCTCTTTTTCTTTACCGTTTACACAAAATGTGATTTTTGCATCGGACAATGCAGTCTGTTGGTCTCGGTTCCCGCCCACGGGTATGCTTTTAGAAACCTGAATAAACGTCGTATCCTGATTGCCGGGAAAGGAATAGATTACCAATTTGGGATTTTCTCTCGTTTCTTCAATATCGAAATGATAAGAACATGCGCCACAAAAGGCAAGTATCGACAGATAGATAATTTTTCTCATATCTTTAAAATTTAAGGGTATAACTAAATGAGGGAATGATGGGAAAAACTCCGGTCGCTTTACCGATAAAACCTGTCTCTCCGTTCCGGATTATTTCGGCATAAAGAGGATTCATCCGGCAATAAGTGTTGTAAATACTGACATTCCAGGTACGCTCGAATCCCCGCTTGGTGATTCGGCGGAAATTTATTCCGACGTCGAGGCGGTGATAAGGCGGCAATACTAAATTATTGGGTTTTTCATATACCCATTCTAAATCCGGTCTAATGCCTCCGCCGGGTAGAACGACAGGTTTTTCCACCTTTTGTGTCGCCACCGTGGCGCGGTAGCCGGTGTGGAATGTCCAGCCTGCGTATAGTTCGATTTTGGGTGTGAATTTATGACGTGCCGTGATGTTTAATTTGTGACGGTTATCGAAATTAGCGGGATACCAATTGTCCCTATTGAGATTTGGGAATTTTCTTTCGCTCCAGGACAAAGTATAAGCAAGTTCCGCAGAAGTTTTCTTGTCTGTATAGGCAAAAGAGAATTCGGCCCCGTAGGCTCTGCCTTTTCCGGTTAGCACTAAATCTTCCCAATTATCTATGGAAGGGGTTAAGGAATTTCCTCCGTTATATTCAATCAAACGACTCATCGTTTTGTAGAATCCTTCTACGGCAAACCGTAACTGGCGAGTCGGATGGGCATAGAATCCTGCAGCCAATTGCCGGGAACGCATCGGACGTATTTTGGGGGTAGTAGGAACCCAGTAGTCGGTAGGCAGATTCAGGTAAGTATTGGAAAGCTGATGTACAAACTGGCTCATTTCTACATAAGAAAATTTTATAGACATATCCTTACTCACTCCGATCTGTACGGCAACCCGGGGCTCGATGGAATGATAATTTTTATTTTGGATGTTGAAAAGCGTGTAATGTACACCCAGATTTACTTTCATATTCGGTAGTAGGGTGATATCGTCTTCTGCGTAAACCGTAACTTCATTTCCATTATAGGAACGGGAGGTGTTTTGGGTAAGCGTATCCGGTCGGTCGTCTTTTGTTCCCGTAATATCATTGGTAAAATTATTTTGCGGCCGGAAAGAATGATGCAGGTAGTTCGATCCGAAACGGATTCGGTGAAGAGTGGACGGGTGGTAATCGAATTCCATACGGTAACCGATATCGTTGATCGACGAATAGATGCTGGCCTTTGTATGATTGACTTCTTTTTCTCTTCCGTTTTCGTCATAAAGGCGGTAGTCTTTGTAGTAAATATAGTTTGATTTATTTTTGGAATATACTGCGGTTAGGTTGGAAAATAATTTGGGAGAAAAAACGTAATTCCAATTTAACGATGTGGTGATGTTTCCCCATTTCAATTTGAATTTTTGGTCTTTCTCTTCTTTTTCATCACGAATGCTTTTTTCTTCTGAGGATTTATTACGGATTTTCATATAATCGTTTCCCGAATAAAAGCTCAGGTAAAGGCGGCTTTGGTTTGAAAAACGGTGAGTCACTTTAGCGTTGATATCCTGAAAAGAATAACGTCCGTTCAAATGATCGTGCTTTTTACTCAGGTTGCGTAGTCCGAAAGCCGTAGCGGTAAACAGGTCTGCCCAACTGCGGCGCATGGCAATATTAAACGAGGTCTTGTTTTTTACGATAGGGCCTTCCAATTGTACTCTGCCGTCCAGCAGTCCGATTGAAAAAGTGCCGTGGAAAGCCTGCATATCGCCGTCGTTCGTACGTACATCTACAATAGAGGATAACCGTCCTCCGTAACGGGCGGGGAACCCGCTTTTGTAAAAATCCACCGTCTTTATAATATCGGTATTGAAAGCGGAAAATATACCGCCCAGATGATTCACCTGATAAAGGGGATTACCGTCCAGTAAAAAGAGATTCCCATCGTTGTTTCCACCGTGTACGTATAAGCCGGAAATCAATTCCGTTCCCGAAGTTACACCCGGCAGCATTTGTAGGGATTTTACCAGATCGGGAGAGCTCAGCACGGCGAATTCCGTATTCAGGTCTTGCTTGCTTAAAGTGGTCTTTCCGGTTTGTGTCGTATGTATAGGTGAATTCAAATCGCTCTCTACAACTACTTCCTGAAGGGGAGGTAAATCCGGCAGATAAATATTTTGCGTGAGATTTCGATCCAGATACACGGTCAGAACTGTATCTTTGAATCCGACATAGGAAAATCGAATCGAATGTTCCCCCTGGGGCAGGGTAAAGCTATAATAACCGTATGTATTGGTCAATGTCCCTTTACCGCTTTCGCGATCGATCAACGTGGCATTGATCAGTGATTCCCCGTTCTTCTGATAAACATAGCCATTCAGGGTGAAGTGCTTTTTCGTTTCGTTCAGGATAATGTAATTTCCTTTCATTTTCCAGGATACACCCGTATCTTTGAATAAGTTTTCCAAAGATTCTTTTAGCGGAAGCGTATCCATGGTTTTGCCGTTGTAAGGTACATTAACCCGGAGGGACGATTCGTAGATAAAGCTAACGCCTTCTTGGAGTTCTATCCGCTTCATGAGCTCTTTAAGTGTTGCTGTTTCCTTATTTTGCGCCTGCAAATGTCGAATAGGACACACCACGATCAAGCCGATAAGCGTTATGCCTGCCAGCAGTCTTTTCATTTTCATTGTTTTAATCAATTAGTTAAACGACTTTTCTATTTTAATCCCCAGGGTTGATTCTATAATTTCGATAATCTCATCCAGATTGTCTGTCGGAAAGCGTCCTGTAAGAGATTTTGATTTTTCGGTCGCAGAAAGTTTAACCCCGTAATAGTGGGAGAGTTCCCGGAGTACCGTCTCCAACGGTGTATTGTCATACACAAAATATCCCGATTGCCACGCTGTGATGTTCGGCATTTTCTGTTCGATCCGTTCAGGAATAAGAGAATGGGAGGCGAGTATTGCACTCATGCCTTGGGTAAGAACCAGGCTTTCCCGACCCTCTGAACAGGAAAATGAAACTTTTCCGGATTGTACCCATACGCTTGTCGCCGAATTGGTATGCGCCAGCTGGAATTTTGTTCCGAGCACTTTGACAATAGCCCGGTCGTTTTTTACAGAAAAAGGAAATTGCGGATTTCGCTTTACCTGAAAGAAAGCCTTGCCTTGCATCTCTACATCGCGTTTGCCCGGAAATGTATTTGCTTCGTAGCGGATAGACGAAGCCGGGGCTAAGGTTACGATGGTGCTGTCCGGAAGCCTGATTTCTTTTACCTGATTGCCGGATGACAAGATCACCCAGTCGGCTGACGGCTGCATCCATTTATACAAGACTCCTGTGAAAAGTGAAATGATTAAGATTACAGCTGCTGCAACCGCATATTTATATCTGTATGGACGGATTGAAATGTTTGCCGTGTATTTGTTGCGAAATACCCGGAAAGCTTTTTGGGTATCCAGTTTGCCTTTCTGATAATAGCGGAGGACAAAATCCAGATGTTCGTCTTCTTTTAGTTTCATATTTCTCTCTTGTTTGTCATGAAGACGGAAATAGAGAAAAATACCACTACCGAAAATTGAAAAAAATTATCCGAAAAAGAAATAATAGATATCCCTGGCTTTTGTTCTTAGAACTTTTAGAGCTTTATTTATATGACTTTCGACAGTATTGACCGAAATACCCATACGAGTGGCGATCTCCTGATATTTTAATCCGTCGCGTTTACTCAGCAATAAGGCCTGGCGGCACTTTTCGGGCAGGGTGTCGATGGCCGTCCAAAGGCGTGCTTCCGTTTCGGAGCGTTCCCGGTATTCTTCATCGCAGGCCGTTTCTTCCAAATCGGATGCCTGGATGTTACTATCGTTGAAATTGTCCTTTCTTAATTGATCGATACAACGGTTTTTAACCATTCGGTAAAGATAAGATTTCAGGTCGGTGATGAGGGTATCGGAATTTAGTTTCTCCCACAACGCGACAAAACATTCCTGTACGATATCTTCAGAATGATCCACGTCCTTAAGATAATGAAGGGCATAAAGATTTAGCGGCCTGTAATAACATTTAAAAGCTTCTTCCATTTTTGGAAGAAGGGAAGTTTGGTTCGGACGATTCACCATTGAAAACTCGGTTTTAGCACTTTACGGCGTAAATATATACAATAAAACCTGTTCGGTGTCCGCTTGTTGTGTTTCTTTATTTTATTTTAAGATAGGAACGATCCGGTACGGTTCGTTTTAATGCCTTTTTCAGAGGTGTTTTGCTGCCGGTTTACAATGTTGTAAGTATATGAACGGGCATGGCGCGTCTGCAAGTAGCGTAAATGATATGGCGGCGATATACCGGCATGTCATTCGTTAGCTTCATATCGGGATTTTAATATCCCGGTTAAGACCGATTGTATTTCAGTTCTTAATTGCCCCGGTAGGTCGAATATCCGTTTGCCGACATCGTAATGGGGATGTGATAATGCCCTTTGCCTTCTATCCGGAAAACTATTTCTACGTATGGATAAATGGATTTTAGGTTTTGTGCTTTGAAATAAGGCGCTGTTTCAAATTTCAATTTGTAAATGCCTGAATTGTCTTTGGGCAGAGGGAGCAGGTTGGCTATACGTCCGTTTCCGTCTGTCTTTCCGGTCGTCACCTGTGCCCAGTTGCCGATGATACTGTCCAGTTTATATAATGTGACGGTGACATCGGGAGCCGGTTGTCCTTTACTGATATCCAGCATGTGGGTACTGAGTTGATAAGTAACGGATTTTTGTGCAAAGCCATTCATTACGGAAGCACACAAAAGGAAAGTAAATAATAAAATTCTTGTCGGATTCATGGTTTCGGAATTTAAGTTCGTTGTTTAGTACGTTTATCCAAATCCTTTTGTTTACCGGAGCTTCGATAATCGTTCTCTTATCATCGAAATGCTTGGAATGTCTTGTGTAGATTTTTTTAAAACAGAGTAGGGATTTTGACGCCGATCGTTAGCTTGAACTCATTGTTTCTTAGTTTATTGTTCACAGGAGAAGCCGTAATGCCGTTTTCATTGTAAAACTGCGACCGGTCTTTCATTAATTTCTGAGTAAAAGCAGCGTCGCAGAAAAAAATATCGTAATTAAATCCGAAACCGCCTGAAACCGCCTGAATTTTTCCCTGCTTTCCTGCCTGCTTATAAGGGCTATCCTGATAAGTATATCCGCCTCTAAGACTGAGAAAGCCGGTGAGCCTGAGTTCTGCCCCTGCCCGGAAATTGTGAGTTGGACGGTACCGCTCTTTTATTTCCCGGTTTATGGGAGCGTAATCCATACTTTTCGATAAGGCTTCTACCTCTCCGGCGATCCCGTCTTCTTCGTATTCCTCGTAAGCATACTTCCGGGGCTTGTTATATTTCGTCGTTGTATAGTTTACATATTCATAGTCTGCGCTTAGAATCAGCCTTTTGGCGAGCACTGTTCCGAAGCTTAATACCGCACGCCAGGGAGTGCGCATCCTAAAGCGCAGGATATCGGGATCGTTGTATCCGTCGTATCCCGAACTGATATATTCGTAGGCCGGATACTCCCGGCCGATGGAAGCATCTGTTTCTGTTGTAAACTGGGAATAAACGGAATTTTCCAACGTGCTTTCAACTCCGAACCAGGTGGGAGTATGAAAAGCTGCTGCAAACCGGAATTCAGGAATAGGACGGTAAATCACGCCCAACTTTCCATTGATCCCTGCACCTTCCAGTTTCCGGTATTCGTTGAAATCATAATAATCCAGCAAGGAAGGGGCGTCTGCTTCTGCTATTTCACAATAATAGGAATTCATTTTGTAGTTTAACACTTGCATCCCGATCTGAGCCCCCAGATAAAGTTTGTCGCGATAATTGGTTCCGAAAGAAAAGGCGAGTTCTCCCAGGAAACCTTTTTCCCGGGTACTCTTGTTTTGATTTACTAATTCTGCCGTCACGCCGTCCGTTTCTAAAATGGAATGATACGAACCGTCGTCCGTCCGGTAAGTCAGAAACGCATCGTAAAACAATGCCGTGCCGAGCAGATTTAGATGTTCCGGTGATATTCCCTTGCTTCGTGCTGCATACACGTCGGTGAGTGAAGTGGGAGAATCGGCGACCTGCTGGTGTGTACGTTGATTGAAGTTCGCTAATTGATTGTAAGTGATCCCGAATCCCCAGGAACGCCAGTCGTTGTTTTCGTCATAAGTGCCGCTGGCTAATCCTGCACTGCCTATCAAATAAGCATTGCTTTGCCCTTTCAGCCCTTCGGAATCGGTTCGGGAAAAATCGAGAACGGAAGTATAAGACACCTCGGCTTTCCGGTAAACGCCTGTTCCGGCAGGATTGATGTGTATGGCGGACAGGTCGCCGCCCAATGCGCCGAAAGCACCACCCATCGCTGCAGAGCGTGCCGAACCTGTACCGGTTATTCTGGAAAAGCGCAGAGCGTCCGGCGTTGTCTGAGCGCTTAGAAAATTAAGTTGAAGAATAAGCGAGATAAGCACGACGACACTTTTCATGGTTTTCTCAATTTTACAGCCGCAATATAAGTAATAATATTTAATAAAAATCTAAATCATTTTCTGTACCAAAAGAAAAGAATGGGAATATATATGTTATAGTATAATAAAAAGAGAATAAAATTTATACTTCAAATTTTATTCTCTTTTCTTGTGGAGCAGCAGGGTTTCGAACCCTGGTCCAAACACGGAATCAATATGCTTTCTACATGCTTAGCCGCTTATTGATTTTCGACGATAGTCCGGAAAGTGACACCCAAGCTATCGCTTATCTCCTGAATTTTCACCTTTTGCCCGGAGAAGGCTGAGGCTAACCCTATATTGACTGCACCCCGTATGCTGGCCGGAATAAGGTGGGAACCACCAGCGGGATGTCTCGTCGCCACTCCTTGAGCAGCGATTAAGCCAGTAATCTTCTAAAGATTAGGCAGCAAGAGCGTAATTTTCTTCGCCAATTATAGTTTTGCGTCCGGGATTTACGGGCCGGCTTCACTACGCCCGACATGCTTACATACCCATTCTTCGCGCTGTCAAATCCATGTCTGCCCCTTCGGTATGTTTTGCAAAGATACGAATAAATTGATTATTTTTTACGGTAAAAGAAAAATTTAATAGCCGGTGAGTTGTCCGGAGCTATTTTATCCGTGAGAGCTTTGTGAAATTATGTGTTTTTCCTGAAATTATACTTGAGATTTTGGAAAATGCTATTTACATTTGGAATGTTAATAAATAAGTTTGGGCTAAAATGGCGTTGGTATGAGAATTTTATATGGATTGATCGGTTTGTTTTATTTCTTATCGGTATTGCCGGTCTGTGGTGAAAATACGGTGACGGTTAAGAATAAAGGAGTAGTTATCGACGAAGGAGCTGTGCAGCTTATAATCACTTGTCTTGACAAGCATATCGTGCATATTCAGGCCTGCCCGAAATCTGTGCCTGAGGTAAGGGAGTCGCTTGTGGTGGACGATTCTTGTTTTCGGTTCGATGATTTCCGGGTAAGCCGGAATAAAACGAAAGTCCTTGTAAAGACTTCCCGGCTGACCGTGGAGTATGACAAGGTTTTAAAACGGATTGCTTTTATCGATCGCGGTACGGGTGAGGTGATATTGGCAGAAAATTCCCGGGATATTGTTGCGGGGCAGGAGGCAGGTGAGAACATTCACCGGGTGATTCAACGTTTTGCATTAGACCCGAAAGAGGCTGTGTATGGCTTGGGACAGTATCAGGACGGTGTATTTAACTACCGTGGAAAGGTGGTAAATCTTGTGCATGCCAATCGTGAGATTGCCAATCCCGTTCTTTTATCTACCCGGAATTATGTTCTTTATTGGGATAATTATTCAAAAACGATTTTTTCGGAAAAACACGGGATTGCTTCGTTCGATTCGGAGATCGGGGACGGAGTGAATTATTATTTCATATACGGTAAGGACATGAGCGATGCGATGGCGGAGTTTCGATACCTGACAGGCGAAGTTCCTATGCAGCCGAAATCGGCTTTCGGGTTTTGGATGTCGAAAGAACGCTATAAATCGTTTGACGAATTGACCGGGGTGGTTGCCGAATATCGGAAGAGGCGTATTCCTTTGGATAACATTGTGCAGGATTGGCAGTATTGGGGAGAGGATATGGGGTTGTGGAACAGTATGAATTTCGATACGGTAAGATTTGCCCGTCCCAAGGAAGTAATAGACCGTTTACACCGGGAATATCATGTAAAACTGACCGTATCCGTATGGCCCGGAGTCGGTAAAAAGACCGCCATCTATCAGGCAATGGATTCCGCCGGGGTTTTATTCGATGTGCCTACCTGGGCAGGATATAAAGTGGTCGATATTTACGATTCTGAAGCTCAAAAAATATTTTGGAATTATTTGAAAGACGGGCTTTATTCCAAGGGAGTGGATTCATGGTGGATGGATGCGACCGAGCCTTCGTTCAGGGATGGATTGTACCGAAGCAAGCAGGAGTATTGGGCGAAATCGGCGGGGATGACCGCTATCGGACCGTTTAGCCGTTACCTGAATACCTATTCGCTGGTGCTGTCCCGGATGATGTACGACCGTTTGAGGCAGCAAAGCGATAAGCGGGTATCTATCCTGACCCGTTCGGCTTTTGCCGGGCAGCAGAGGTATGGAACTTCCACTTGGTCGGGAGATATTTATGCTTCGTGGGATGTGTTTGCCAAACAGATTCCGGCGGGTTTAAATTTGTGTATGACCGGATTTCCTTATTGGACAACCGATATCGGTGGTTTCCGGGTGATCAGTCAGGAAAAAGGAGGAAAGCAGGGGGCAGGAGAGATCGGAGATTTTAGAGGTGATGAAGGGAATCCCGACGGAGGCGGATATAAGAAAGGATTGAGGGATTCCGCTTATCTGGAGTTATACACACGCTGGTTTCAGTTCGGAGCCTTTTGTCCGATGTTCCGGGCTCATGGAACGGAAGTGCCGCGTGAAATATGGCATTTCGGAGAGCCGGGAAGTTTGTATTACGATGCACAGTTGCAAATGATCGATTTGAGGTATAGTTTATTGTCGTATATTTATTCCGATGCCTGGCAGGTGACTTCTTCCGGAGAGACGATGATGCGTCCGCTGGTAATGGATTTTACAGATGATGAACGTACGTTCGGAGAAGCCGGGAGTTATATGTTTGGGAAATCCTTGCTGGTACATCCCGTAACCCGTCCTATGTTCTACGACCGGGAAGGCAAAATTAAAAATCCCGATGTTTCCGTCCCGGTTTATTTACCCCGGCATGAGGGAAAATATTGGTTTGATTTCCATTCGGATAAATATTATCCGGCAGGAGATACGGTGTATTATAAGGCTTTGCTGAATGTGATCCCCGTATTTGTGAAAGCCGGGGCGATCGTTCCGCGCGATAAGCCTGCTCCTTATGCCGGTGCAACGGATAACCGTGAAATGGAAATTGTGGTTTATACCGGGAATGACGCCCGCTTTACTCTTTACGAAGACGACAATGAAACGTATGAGTATGAGAAGGGAATATACAGGGCTGTGGATATGTATTGGAATGAAAAGCAAAAGGCCCTGACTTTTGCAGATGCCAGAGGAGCGTTTAAACCTGCATTTGACCGACAGACTTTCACGATCAAGGTTATTTCTCCCGGTAAAGAGGGAAAGGTTGAAATGATCTCCCGAAAAATAGATTATTCCGGGAAGGAATTGAAGGTTAAGTTTTAGGGTTTGTTTTTTATAGCATGAAGTAATCGATATATAAGAATAGGCTATATCTCCATTGATATAGCCTGTTCTTGTTTATGGTTTTAGAATAATGTCGAACTGATCGTAAGAAGCGGTTCTCCAGGCATGTTGAGCCGTGGTAGGCGACAGGGCGAACAGGGGCGAGAATGTTTTTACCTGAATTGTTTTGCCGTCGGGCATAAATTCCAATATTCTCAACCAGCCGTCTCCACCGTTACCGAACCATTGTTTGTCTGCGGTTTGCGCGTTAAACATCATTTGGGCTACGTTTTTCCCTGCAATGTTCTTGTCTTCCCGATAGCTTACCGTGCCTTCCAGGTCGGTGATTTCGCAGGCATGTCCGCAGAGCAGTAGCCGGATGTTGGGGGTGGGATAGATCAGTTTTTCCCAAATCGCTTTTCCATAATTGGCGGGATTTATTTTATAATTTTCTTTTTCAAAGATGCTGCCGTCGATTTCCATGTACGAGTGAGTAAGGACGATGACTTTGTGGTTTTTGTATTTGGAGGAGGAAGCCAGCCGTTTCGCCCAGTCCAATATTTCGTCGCGCGGGGCAAATTCAAGGGAGAGTACTAAGATTTTTCCCCAGGTATCTGTTGTAAATTCATAAGCGGCATTCTCGAGGGTAGGAATACCGAAAGCATTTTTGGCTACGGCCACTAAGCTGTTTTTCCAGCATGGATTTTTCTCTGCCGGAAAGTATTTAGGGAAATTGCACAGGCGGTTTTCTGCTTTTTCATAGCCATAGTCGTGGTTGCCCGTGCAGATAATATAAGGAATCCGGTGGTCGAGGCAATCGAAGGCACGGGCAGCGGCTTCCCATTGCTGGGTGCTGGTCTGGTCGCCGTTCACATTATCGGGAACAGGCCATTCGTTTTGTTCTACCAGATCGCCTGTACAAAGAACGGCTTTTACAGACAGTTTGTCCAGATTATTGGCCGTCCAGCGTGTCATAATTTCGAATATGGGCTGGTTGGCTGCAAATTTGGTGTATGATTGGGGATCGGGGAGGAGAATCATGGAAAATGATTTTTCGTTTTCTAATTTGGCATTTACCGGGTAGATCTGTGCCTGCAGGATACCCGAAAGGCAAAGTAAAATAGATAAGGTAATTCCTTTCATGAGCTTGGGTTTTAATTGATGTGATTAGGCTGAGTTGTATTTTTATGTTATCAAAAGTACAATGAAATATTGTATTTTACAAATTAGTCCGGAGAGGAGATAGAGAAGTTTTCTGTATTTTCCGGTTGCTGCCAGAAAGAGAATATGCCGAATGCCGGGAAGCCGGAAAGGTTGAGGCAGGCCGGGCGGAGTGATCGGACATAAAATAATAAGGCTGGTTTATCCGGCGGAAAGCCGTATCTTTGTTCCGGATTGCCGGAATGGGATTTGTCCGGTGGAAAAAATTCAAAGAGCCATGGAAACACATTGGATCAATATACACACCCATCGTCCGGGAACAGGAATCAATATTGTCGATCCTTGTTTAGGTGAAGTGGAGCGGGGGACGGAGGGGATCGTTTATTTTTCGGCCGGTATTCACCCGATGTATATCGGAAAAGGAACGGAACAAAGGTTGGCAGAGATCGCGCGGGCAGCGGCAGCGGGGGAAATCGTTGCTGTCGGTGAAGCGGGATTGGATAGAAATTCTCCCACACCGATGAACGAGCAACTGATGTGGTTTGAACGGCAGGCAGAGATTGCCGGGCGTTATAGTCTGCCTTTGATTATACACGGTGTCCGGGCCGTTCCGGAATTGATCGCCGCGTATAACAGATGCCGGTCATGTAAAAATTGGATTATGCACGGTTTTAATAACAGGCGGGAAATTTTACAAGACCTGCTGCGGCATGGTTTTTATATTTCCGCCGGGCGGCAAGTGATGAATGAAGAATCGCATGTTTATCGATTGTTACCTGAAATCCCTGCCGACCGCTTGTTTATCGAGACAGACAACTCGGATTACACGATAGAAGATGTTTACCGAAAAGTGGCTGAAAGGAGAGGACTCCCTGTGGAAGAATTACAGCGGATTGTTCAAACGAATTTCGAAGAAGTATTTGCGTTTGAGCTTTAATATTTATTTTTGCACCCCGTTCGGCTATGGGCTAAAATATTACCGGTGGCTGATGTCGGTTAATTTATACGTTATTTATAATAGTTATGAGCGAATGGCTGAGTAGGACGGAGTTACTCTTAGGACAGGAAAAGTTGGATAAATTGAAGCGGTCTCATGTTTTGGTGGCCGGATTGGGAGGCGTCGGGGCGTATGCTGCAGAGCAGTTGTGCCGGGCGGGGATCGGAGAAATGACTATTATCGATGGGGATGTGGTCGAACTGACCAATAAAAACAGACAGCTGCTGGCCCTGGATTGCAACCTGGGTAAGCCGAAAGCCGAGTTAATGGCCGAACGCTTCAGGAATATTAATCCGGATGTGAAACTGCATGTCATAAACGATTTTATCCGGGACGACCGGATGATCGAAGTGTTGAAAATGTCCCGGTATGATTATATCGTGGATGCAATCGATACTTTGGCCCCTAAAATCTTTTTGATATATCATAGCGTTCAGCTGGGGCTTCCCGTAGTGAGTTCTATGGGATCGGGCGGGAAATTGGATCCTTCTAAAATAGAAGTGGCCGATATTTCTAAAAGCTATAATTGCAATTTAGCCCGGATGCTGCGTAAACGGCTGCATAAGCTGGGTATCTATAAAGGTGTGAAGGTGGTCTTTTCTTCGGAATTTACCGATCCTAATGCCGTTGTCCTGGCTGAAAGCCAAAATAAAAAATCCAATGTGGGAACGATCTCTTATATGCCTCCTATTTTCGGTTGCTTTATCGCTTCTGTCGTTATCCGTGATATTATAGAATAAAAAGCCCGATCTCCGTTTGTTTTCTTGTAATCGATGTTTTATAGGATAGGCTGGCGAAAGGATGGATTTTATTTTGATTATTTTATTTTGTGTTTCCTGATAATGAATTGAATATATGAGAAATGCAGGTGTAAAAAGAAACCCGGAAAATTGTTTTCCGGGTTTATCATTGCATGAAATTTATTTAAATCTGATCGAAATCTACATCGAATTCACTTTTCTGTTGAGTTTCTTCCGATGCTATAACCGGAGTTTCACCCTTTAAAAGAGCCTGGATATAAGTAATGATTTCGTCGAGCCCTTCAGAAAATTTTTCAAAGTCTTCTTTGTATAAGAAAATTTTGTGTTTTTCGAAGTTTTGATTTCCGTCATTATCGAATTTCTTTTTGCTTTCTGTAATGGTCAGGTAATAATCGTTATTACGAGTTGCTTTCACATCGAAAAAATAAGTTCTTTTCCCTGCTCTCACGGCTTTGGAATAAATCTCCTCACGATCGTTTTCCATTCCTTCTTTTCTTTCGTATCCTTCCATGTTTTGTGTTAGGTTTTGATTATACTTTTACGTTCCAAATGTATATAAATAAAGTCAATAATTGTAATGTTTTTTAATTAATTTGAAAACAATGTGAAATTCATTGCCGGATTCCTCTGTTTCCGGTTTTACCGAACGATTGTGTTTGTTCTTGTTCCCCAGAGGTTTCCGGATCAAAACAGGCTTTGATTTTTTCTTGTAATTCTTCTCCCCGTACCCCCTGGGCTAAGACCGTTCTTTGCGGAGCGATAGCAGAATAAAGGATATTCCTTCGAAGCACATGCGTAAAAATGGTATTTTTTAATCGTTATGGGATTGGAAATCGATAAAATAAGGCAGCCGATACCGGACGATTTCGTATCGAGCGGGGATAAAGGTTTCAGCGACTGTTAAATTCCAAATTTATTAGTTTTCCTTTTCAGCCGTTTTAAATAAAAGCTTATCTTTGTGTGCAATAATTTATAAAAGTGTTAAAATGGAGATAGTTGTAAGTGGTATCAGACCTACCGGGAATTTACATTTAGGTAATTATTTTGGAGCTGTAAAGAATTTTCTGCGATTACAAGACGAATATAAGTGTTTTTTCTTTATTGCCAACTGGCATTCATTGACCACCCATCCGCATCCGGGAGATGTGACGAACAATGTGCGTAAGATTTTGGCCGAATATCTGGCTTGCGGGATCGACCCGGACAAAGCCGCCATATATGTGCAGAGCGATGTGAAAGAAGTGCTGGAGCTGTATCTTTTCCTGAATATGAATGCTTATCTGGGAGAGTTGCAACGTGTCACTTCGTTTAAAGAGAAGGCCAGAAAGCAGCCGGAAAATGTAAATGCCGGATTGCTTACTTATCCTACGCTGATGGCTGCCGATATTTTAATCCATAAGGCGCATAAAGTGCCTGTGGGAAAAGATCAGGAGCAGAACATGGAAATGGCGAGAAAGTTTGCACGCCGTTTCAATACGATTTACGGGGTGGAACTTTTCCCTGAACCCGAATCTTATTCTTTCGGGGGGGATGCCGTGAAAGTGCCGGGACTGGACGGGTCCGGTAAGATGGGAAAATCGGAAGGAAACGCTATTTATCTGATTGACGATGCCGCTACGATTCGTAAGAAGGTGATGAAAGCGGTAACCGACAGCGGCCCTACCGAGCCCAACAGTGTGAAGCCCGAACCGATCGAGAACCTGTTCAAGATGTTGCAGATCGTTTCTTCGCCCGATACGTATGATTATTTTAATGAGAAATACAACACTTGCCAGGTGCGTTATGGCGATTTGAAAAAGCAGCTGGCTGAAGATATTATCAATTTTACTCATCCGATCCGTGAACGGATTCTGGATTTTGCCGCAAACACCGATTATATGGATAAGGTGGCGAAGGAAGGAGCGGACAAGGCACGCGAAAGTGCGTTGCATACGATCAGGGAAGTGAGGGAAGTGATCGGTTTTAAATAAACAAAGGCAAACAGGCCGGAACGATCGGAAGGGATTGTTCCGGCTTTTCGCCTGTAAATGATTTTTTATGTACGAATACATCAAGGGAATACTGGTAGAGGCTACTCCGACTTATGCCGTGATCGATTGCGGGGGAGTGGGATATTACATTCATATTTCGATAAATACATATTCTAATATTTCGACAGAAAAGAACGTGCTTCTCTATATTCACCAGATTGTGCGGGAAGATGCTCATTTGCTATACGGCTTTTTTTCCAAAGAGGAAAGGACTGTTTTTCGCCAGTTGATTTCGGTTTCGGGAGTCGGGGCGAATACGGCCAGTGTTATGCTGAGTTCTATGACCGTGAACGAGATTGTGGGGGCGATACAGACAGATAATGTAAATGCGATAAAAAGTGTGAAGGGAATCGGGTTAAAAACAGCCCAACGTGTGATTATTGAATTGAAAGATAAGATCGGGACTGCCGGAATTACCGGTGGAGACGGAATATTTGCCGGCAATACTATTAAAGACGAGGCGTTATCGGCTTTAGTGATGCTGGGGTTTGTGAAAGCGCAGGCTTCGAAAGTGCTGGATAAGATTGTGGCAGGCGGTGGTATCACCAATGTGGAGGAATTAATCAAACAGGCTTTGAAACAATTGTAGGAAAGCCTTTTTATACGGTGTAAATCGTGTGAAGTTTACACCTTTCCGGGATAAAGTTACCGGAAATAATTGTAGAGGGGGAGAAGAATGTATATGTGTGTGGTCGTCCGGAATAAGATGTAGGGCTTATTTCTGAGAAGCGATTCTAACAAAACGGTGTATGTTAAAAATTCTGTTATTATTTTTTATAATAACTTCTGCTTTCTGTGTGTCCGGGCGGCTGTCGGCCAATCCGGGTATGCTGGCGTTGTCTTTGGCAGGCAGCGAAGCAGCAGACACCCTTTTATTTCCGATCCGCGAGAATCAGGATAATGCGATCCGGGAAGATTTACCTACTTCGGCACTTTTTTTGAAAAAGCCTGCCAACGTGAAAGATACGGTGGTGTATGATCCTATTTCCCGCCGCTATGTAGTGATGAGCCTGGTGGGAGGGAAATACCATTATTCGCGTCCCTATTCCGTGACTTTGGAGGAATATTTGCAATCGCGGTCAAAACTGACCATGTATGATTATAATCGCCGCCAGACGAAGGATGGAGATAAGTATGATTTTAAAAATCTGATATCGGAAATTCAATTCCTTGATAAAATTTTAAGTCCTATTTTTGGGAAAGACCGGGTGAAATTAAGCGTACAGGGGTCTGTGGAGCTGATTTTGGGCGTAAAGACCAATAAGGTCGATAATCCGACACTTCCCGTGGATTTACGTAAAACGACAACGCTTGATTTCGACGAAAAAATCCAGTTCGGCATTAACGGGAATATCGGTGATCTGATTAATCTGGACTGGACTTACAATACAGATGCCCGTTTCGATTTCGACAATATGCTGAAATTGAATTACGAAGGGAAGGAGGACGATATCGTCAAAAAAGTGGAAGCAGGAAACGTGTCCTTGCCTTTGCCGGGGACGTTGATCACCGGGGGACAGAATTTGTGGGGATTTCGTACAGACCTCCAGTTCGGTAAATTGTCGGTTTCCGGTATTTTTTCACAGCAAAAGGGAGAATCGAAAGTGGTAAAGCTGGAAAAAGGGGCGCAAAAGCAAGAGTTTGAAGTTTCGGCTTTAGATTACGAGGCCAATAAGCATTTTTTCCTTTCGAAGTATTTTCGCGATCAATATGATGCGGCTTTGCGGAATCTTCCGGTGGTGAACAGCGGGGTAACCGTTACGAAAATCGAGGTTTGGGTTACCAATAAGAGTTCCCGTTTTGATAAAGCCCGGAATATCGTGGCTTTCGTCGATTTGGGAGAGAACCGGAATAATATCTCCAATCCTCTTTTCGCTCCCAATGGGGGAAATTATCCGAATAACGATGCCAATACGCTTTATGGTTATATAAAGAACGGTAAATATCAGGGGATTCGAGATATTAATACAGTGTCTTCTACTTTGACGGAGCTGACTTCCGGAAGAGATTATGAAAAATTGGAGAACGCTCGTTTGCTCGATCCTTCAGAGTATGTATTGAACGAGAAGTTAGGGTATATTTCTTTAAATTCGACTTTGAGTGCGTCCGAAGTATTGGCCGTTTCGTATGAATATACCGTGAGGGGGGAGGTGTTTACGGTGGGGGAATTGACCTCGAACGCTCCGGCCGCCCCTTCTACGCTTGCCGTCAAGATGTTGAAAAGCACTACTCAAAGCCCTGCATTGCCTACCTGGGATTTGATGATGAAGAATGTGTACAACATTGGGGCTTATAATCTGAGTAGCGAAGATTTTGTGCTGGATATTCTTTATCAGAACGATAGGGCCGGGACGAAAGTGAATTATTTGCCTGCCGGAGATATAAATAATAAGATACTGCTTTCGGTATTGAATCTCGACCGCCTGAATTCGCAGCTGGATGCGAAGCCCGACGGTAAGTTCGATTATATCGAGGGGATAACGGTTTATTCCAACAAGGGACGTATCGTGTTTCCGGTGCTGGAACCCTTCGGCTCTTACCTGGCAGAAAAGATCAATAATCCGGGAGTGGCCCAGCAATATGTGTACGACGATCTATACACAAAGACACAGAGCGAAGCGGAACAAAATTCGGAGAAAAATAAATTTTTCCTGAAAGGCAGCTATAAATCTTCCACTTCTTCCGAGATTTCTTTAGGAGGTGGCGATATATCGCAGGGATCGGTGAAAGTGCTCGCCGGAGGGGTGGAACTGACCGAAAATATCGATTATATGGTGGATTACACCATGGGAACCGTACAGATTATCAATCAGGCTTTGCTGGAGGCCGGAACTCCGATTACGATCAAGAGCGAGGATCGCTCTTCTTTCGGGATGCAGACCAAGACTTTGGTGGGTACGCACCTCGATTATAAATTCAACGATAAGCTGAATGTCGGGGCTACGATCATGCACATGAACGAAAAACCGCTAACCCATAAAGTGAATATCGGTGAAGAACCGCTTTCGAATACGATCTGGGGATTCAATGCGACTTACAATACAGAGTCCGGTTTTCTGACAACTTTGGTGGACAAGCTGCCTTTTATCAATACGAAAGTAAAATCGAGATTGACCATCGATACCGAGTTTGCCAAATTCCAGCCGGGAACGGCGAAAGGGGTGGGCGGGAATGCTTATATCGACGATTTCGAAGGCAGCAAAATTTCTATCGATATGAAAGCGGTGACCCAATGGAAGCTGGCTTCCACACCTCAGGACAATACCTTCCCGGAAGGTAGCCTTACGAACAACCTTGCATATGGCTATAACCGGGGAAAACTGGCGTGGTATGTGGTCGATCCGTTGTTTTACAGAATGTCCACCGCCACTCCTTCCCATATTCGTGACGATAAAGAGCAGCGTTCCAATCACTTTGTGCGGGAGATCCGGCAAACGGAGATTTTTCCGAATAAAGACCTGGCTTTGGGCGATGTGAATATTGTTCCGGCTCTGACGGTGGCTTTCTATCCAGAAGAGAAAGGGCCTTATAATTTCCGGACGGAGGGATTGGATAGAAACGGCAAAGTGAGAAACCCCGAACAGATGTGGGGAGGTATGATGCGGAGTATCCAGACCAACGATTTCGAGGCGGCCAATGTGCAGTATATCGAAATGTGGCTGATGGATCCTTTTGTTTATAATTCTCAGCACCGGGGCGGGGATGTATATTTTGATTTAGGGGATGTGTCGGAAGATATTTTGAAAGATGGGCGTAAGTCGTTCGAAAACGGTTTGCCTGTGGGAACGGATACTTCAAAAATCGAATCGACGATCTGGGGACGTATTCCCTTGGTACAATCGATCGTGAACGGTTTCGATAATAACAGCCAGGCCAGGCGTTTTCAGGATGTGGGGCTCGACGGGATGAGCAACGAAGAAGAGCGGGTGCATTATGCCGCTTATCTTCAAAACCTGAGAACGATTTACGGTGAGGATTCGAAAATATACCAGGATGCCTATAACGACCCGGCGGGAGACGATTATCATTTTTTCCGGGGATCGGATTTCGATGCTTTGCAAACTCCTATTTTAGACCGGTATAAGCGTTATAACGGAACGGAAGGTAATTCTCCCACAGCGGAGATGTCGCCGGAGTCGTACTCTACGGCAGCCACCACTCTACCCGATGTAGAGGATATCAATGGCGATAACACGCTGAACGAGACGGAGGCTTTTTTCCGCTATCACCTTCATCTGAGCCCGAACGAAATGCAGGTGGGAAAGAATTTCATCAGCAGTATTACGACGGCAACGGTAGAGTTGCCGAACGGAACGACGGAAGAGATCAAATGGTATCAGATCAGGATCCCTTTGAACAGTAGCCAGCGTACGCAGTGGGGGCAGCCCGATTTAAAATCCGTCCGTTTTATGCGTATGTTCCTGAAAGGATTTCAGGATAGTGTCGTTTTGCGTATGGCGAGCCTGGACCTGGTGAGGGATAACTGGAGAAAATACGAAGGGGCTTTGGACGACCGTTTACCGGATAATGACCAGAACACTACTTTCGATGTGTCTGTGGTGAATCTGGAAGAAAATGCTTCGAAAACTCCGGTCAATTATGTAATGCCTCCGGGGATCGACCGGGTGGTGGATGCAACCAATCCGCAAATGAGAGAGCTGAACGAACAGGCTATGGCCTTGAAAGTGGTGAATTTGCGGGAAGGATACGGGCGTGCCGTTTATAAGAATATGAATCTGGACGTATTGCGCTATAAAACACTTCGTATGGATGTGCATGCGGAGGCTTTGACGGATAGTCCTTTGGAAGACGGAGAGTTGTGTTTGTTTTTACGTTTCGGCAGCGATAATACCAACAATTATTACGAATATGAAATGCCTTTGGTGCTGACCCGTCCCGGTTTTTACGCTTCCGATGAAATCGGGCGTGAAGGGGTGTGGCCCACGGCAAACCGTATCGAATTGCCTTTGCGGTTATTGCAGTTGTTGAAACAAAAGCGGAATACCGGGGATGGGGAGCTGTCGGATGTGTACGAGCTGACTCTGAAAGATTTGGATGAAACGGTCAATGCTGCCGTGATGAATCATGTTATCCGGGTAAAAGGAAAGCCTTCGCTGGGGGCTATCCGTAATATCATGATCGGAATCCGTAACCCGGAAGGAGGAGGGGGAAAAGGCGACCGCTCTGCGGAAGTGTGGGTGAATGAGTTGCGGTTGTCGGATTTCGATAATAAGGGCGGCTGGGCGGCCAATGCACGAATGACGATGAAGCTGGCGGATGTGGCTACGATTAGTTTTGCAGGTTCCCGCCAGACACAGGGATTCGGAAGCCTGGAGCAGCATGCCAGCGAAATAGCCCGGGAAGATTTACGGTCTATCGATTTTTCGACCAATGTCGAATTTGGAAAATTTTTCCCGGAAAAATGGCGGTTAAGACTGCCGATGTATTATGCCTATTCCCGGCAATCGATTTTGCCGGAATACGATCCGCTGGATACCGATATTCCTTTGGAGGTGGCTATGGATAATGCTAAAAATAAGCGATTGAGGGACTCTATCCGTCACAATGCCGAGGATTATATGATGCGTAAAAGTTTGAATTTCACGAATATCGGCGTTGAAAGCAAAACGGGTGAGTCGCGTTTCTTCGATCTTTCCAATCTTTCGCTGACTTTTTCTTATAATAAGTCCTATGGCAGGAACGTGAATACGGAGCGTGATCTGGATAAGGATTACAGAGGATTGATCAGTTATATTTATACCGGGGCACCGCCTGTTGTGAAGCCGTTTAAAAATTCAAAATCGCTGGATTCCAAGTATCTGCGCATATTGAAAGATTTTAATTTCTACTATATGCCTTCGATGCTGTCGATCACTTCCGATATTACACGGAATTACCGGGAGATCAAGCTGAAAAATCTGGATAATCCGGATTTATTGATCGAACCGACAGTGGATAAGGATTTTACCTGGAGACGGGAATATGCTTTCAGATTTAACCTGACCGAGAATTTACTGGTAAATTTCAGGGCAGAGGCCAAGGCGCGGATCGACGAACCGGAAGGCATTGTGGATAAGCAAAGAGACCCTGAACGGTATGAACAATGGAAAGACACCGTATGGCATAATATTCTCGACGGGGGCCGTCCGGTGAATTATAATCATAATTTCTCCGTGGAATATAAGCTGCCTCTCGATAAGCTGCCGTTTTTGGATTGGACTTCCACCCGCGCCAGTTACGGTGCGGTTTACGATTGGCAGGCCGGGGCGCTTACAGACGATTCGGTGAATTTAGGAAATGTGATCCGAAATTCCAATGCTTTACAGGTGAATACCGATTTGATGCTGACGGGATTGTATAATAAATCGAAGTTTTTGCGGGAAATGACCCGCCCTTTCCGTCCGAGAAAAGGGAAGACCGTGAAGTTCGAGACCGGACTGGAAGAGGTGAAGCGCGGACGTTCCGTGGTGGTGAAGCATAAGCTGAAAACCGGAGATATACAGGCGAAGCTGATCGCACCGGACGGGAAGCAGGTGAAAATGGGATATAAGTCGGTGGGACGTAATAAAATACGCCTGACTTCTTCGCAGAGTCTCGAAGGTGCGCAATTAGTGATAACGGGAAGGGAAACTACGCGGCTTAGCCCGGCGATGCGTGCCGGACGTTTTTTGACCGGATTGATTACCGGGATTAGGAGTATATCTGTGGGGTATTCCGAAGACAAGGGGACCACCTTGCCGGGATTCTTGCCCGAAGCCCGCTGGCTGGGACAACAGGGATATAACGGCTCTTCGGCTCCCGGTTTCAAGTTCCTGTTCGGAGGACAACGGGACGATTTCGGTATAGAGGCTGCCCGGAAAGGATGGATCACTACCGATTCTACACTGAATAGTCCCTATCTGATGAATGCCAGCCGGAGCGTATATGTACGTTTGATTTATGAGCCGGTTAAAAAGTTCCGGGTGGAATTGACGTCCAACTGGATACGGTCGCGCAACAGTAATGAATACCTTTTGTATGACGGCGGCGGTTTCAGTTCGATGAATAAGGTAGTATCGGGTAATTTCAGTATGACGACCGTCGGGTTGAAATCGGCATTTTATAACGTGGGGAATAATACCGAAGCTTCGCTGGCCACTTATCAGAAGTTTCTGGATAACCGGAAGATTGTTTCGGCAGAGATGGCGCAAAAGCGTTATGGGGATAATTATGACGATTTTGCTATTCTCGACGGGGATAAGCCTACCGGATTTTACGAAGGGTATGGAGCTACTTCCCAGGAGGTGCTGATCTCCGCTTTTAACCGGGCGTACGGGGCAGGGGATTACGAAGGACTGATCCCGAAGTTGTGGGCGATGCGTCCGAACTGGAAGGTTACCTACAACGGATTGACAGACTTCGAACCGGTGAAAAAATTGTTTAAGACGATAGCGTTTACACATACTTATAATTGTAAATATAATGTCGGATCGTATGCGTCCAACTTGCAGTTTCAGGCGGATGAAGACGGTTTTTCCAATATTTTGGATGCCCAGAATAACTGGATGGCAATGTATGATGTGAGTACGGTGTCGATCAACGAGCAGTTCAATCCCCTGATCGGGGTGAACCTGATCTGGCAAAATAATCTGACTACGAATTTCAGTATAAATCGCCGCCGGGATGTCAGTTTGAGCTTAGTCAATGCACAGTTGTCGGAAACATCCGGGAATGAAATTGTCGTGGGAGCAGGATACCGTTTTGGAAATTTGCCTATCTTTACAAAGAATAAAAGACTGGATAACGATATAAATTTGCAGTGTGATTTTTCGATTCGCCGGAATAATACAGTGATCCGCCGGATATCGGAAAGCGTCGATCAGCTGACTGCAGGGCAGGAAGTCATGAGCGTGAAAGTGTCGGCCGATTATACCTTTAATAATCGTCTGAATTTGCGTTTATTTTATGACCGGGTGGTGAATACGCCTTATGTGTCGCTTTCTTTCCCGACCACGAATACTAATTTTGGTGTGGCAGTGCGTTATACTTTAACACAATAAAGGAGAAAAATCGATAATGAGTAAATTGTTTTGGTGTGTGTGGTTTTTGTTGCTGTCGGGCGGGGTTGCCGGACAGATGCAGCAAAAGTGGTTTGTTTCCGATCCCAAAATAAATCCGGAACGGAACCAGGATTTATTAGTGGAGATCGATAATGCCGATTTTTTTAAGAATAATGAATATATCAGCGACGTCTCCAAGGGATATACTTTAGGCGGTTTTTGGATCATTCCGAAACTGGTTTATTTCCCTTCCAAAAATACAAAACTGGAGTTCGGTTGGTATTTGTTACAATATTTAGGAGCGAATCATTATCCGGCACCTTCTCCCGCCCTTGTGCCCGATTCGTTGAATGCTTCCCATCCGGGAAAGTTCCGAAACAAAGCTTTTCTAAGGATACAATGGTCGCCTTTACCTGATTTTCATGTGGTTCTGGGTTCTTTATACGGAGGGGCGAATCATGGGCTGATCGAGCCTTTGTATCAATGGGAGCGTTATTTTTCTGCCAATCCGGAGGATGGTGTACAGTTGATTTATAAACGTCCTTCACTAAAAGCCGATATGTGGATCAACTGGCAGAATTTTATTTTTAAGAACGATCCTTATCTCGAGCAGTTTGTGTTAGGCTTGTCTGCTGAGTTTATTTTTACCCGTCCTGAAAAAAGCTGGCAATTTTCCATGCCGATACAATTTTTGGGAAAACATTTCGGAGGGCAGATCGACAGAACGGATTTCGGAACTGTGTCGATGGGAAATGGAGCAGTGGGGTTTAAAGCCGTGAAAAACTTCGGGCGGAAATATCTGAATAGCTTATCGGCTTCTGCATACGGTTTGTTTTATTCTGAATTGGGAACTAAAAAATTGCCTTATAGCACCGGAAACGGTGTATTCGGATTAATGGAGCTGGATGCCGATCCCTTTTTTGTGCATTTAGGCTATTGGTCGTCTTGTCAGTTTATTTCGATCGAAGGAGAGCCTTTACTGCAATCGCTGTCTTATATGGACAACAGTACCTTGTTCCGTAACCGGGAGGTGGTGCTGGCGAAAGCCGGATTTAACAAGCAGGTTTGTAAAGGACTTTCCGTCGGTGCGTATTTTGAGAGCTATTATGTGAGAAACCGATCGGAGTTCAATTATACCTATGGGTTACACATGCGTTTTAACCAGCAATTTTTCTTAAAGAAATTAAAGATTGTTGATTAATGCTTAAAGTGGTTTGCAAACGTTGCAACAGAAGACGCAATTTATAACTTTGCTTCCTGAAAATTAGTAATTCATGACATTTATGGAGATTGAAATATTTGTAAATAATCCCTGGCAGCAAAATACGGTGGTGTTGTACAATCGGACAGGAGAGGCCGTGATTATCGATTGCGGTTGTCTGGGCGATGACGAAGAAGGCCAGCTTAAAAATTTTTTGTCGGAAAAGCACCTGAAACCGGTGGCTTTGCTCGATACTCATTTGCATATCGATCATATTTTCGGAAATAATTTTGTAAAGAAGGCTTTCGGTTTGGAAGCACAGGCAGGCGCTGCCGATAATTATCTGATCGAACATGCTGTGGAATATGCCGCTATGCTGGGAATTACGGGTATTACTCCTCCTCCTCCTGTCGGCAAGTATTTGAACGATGGAGATGTGGTGAAATTCGGAGATTCCGAATTGAAAGTGATTGCCGTTCCGGGACATTCGCCGGGAAGCCTTTGTTTTTACAGTGAGCCGGACCGGTTGCTGATTGCAGGCGATGTATTGTTTGCCGGCAGCGTGGGACGTTCCGATCTGCCGGGAGGTAATGGCCGGCAGCTGATAGAGGGCATTAAAAATAAATTATTGTGCTTACCGGATGAGGTAAGAGTGATCCCGGGACACGGGACTGAAACGACGATAGGCGAGGAGAAAAAGCATAATCCGTTTTTGAGGTAGTAACTATGGGGAAGATCGGGATCATTGTGGCTATGACCAGCGAGTTCAATCTGGTAAATGTCTTACTTGAAGAAAAACACGAACGGCATGTAAATGATTTTTCCTTCGTAGAGGGAAGGCTCGACGGGAAAGAGGTGGTGCTGGCGAAAAGTGGTATCGGTAAGGTCTGTGCCGCCGTGGGGGTGTCGGAAATGATCCGGGAGTATAGTCCTGCTTGTATCGTTAATACCGGAGTGGCCGGAGGGATCGACGCTTCGTTGCAGGTGATGGATATTGTGGTGGGTGGACGGACGGTCTATCATGATGTGTGGTGTGGGGAAGGAAATGCTTACGGGCAGATACAGGGATTGCCGGCTTTTTTTGAAGCCGATGCCCGTTTATTGAAAGCCGCTTTATCTATCGGGAGCGATGTGAGGCTTCTGAATGGTTTGATTTGCACCGGGGATCAGTTTATTACCGACCGTGTAGCCTTGAATAAGATTAAAGATCATTTTCCCGAAGGCTTTGCCGTGGATATGGAGTCGTGCGCTATGGCGCAGGTATGCTATTTATATCGTGTGCCTTTTTTAAGTTTCAGGATTATTAGCGATACTCCGGGACGCACGGACGATCATTCGTTGCAATACCGGGAGTTTTGGACAATAGCCCCGGAAAAGTCGTTCGAAGTGCTGAGGCAGTTGATTGCCAGAGTTTAAACGGGACGGGAAGTTGAAAAACAGAGAAAGAGACTTAGAGTGGGAATTGGGAATATGAAATGGAATGTTCGTTTTTGAAAATATAAATTGCAGGAATGAAAAAGATACCGAGTTTTTCGATCAATCATCTGGCCCTGTTGCGGGGTATTTATGTTTCGCGCAAAGATTATCTGGGCGATCAGGTGGTGACGACTTTTGATATACGGATGAAAGAGCCCAACCGGGAGCCAGCGCTGGGGTACGGGGCTTTACATACGATAGAGCATCTGGCTGCAACTTATTTGCGTAATCATAAGGATTGGGGCGACCGGATTGTTTTCTGGGGACCTATGGGATGCTGTACGGGGAATTATTTTTTAATGAAAGGTGACCTGAAAGCGGAAGATATTGTGGAATTGATGCGTGAAACTTTTCGTTTTATCCGTGATTTTGAAGGGGAAGTTCCCGGAGTTGTTGCGCGGGATTGCGGCAATTATCTTTTGCATGATCTACCTATGGCAAAATATGAGGCAGATAAGTATTTGCGTGAAGTGCTCGACGTGATCGAAGAGAAAAACATGGTGTATCCCGAATCGTGATATTCTTAAATGGATCTTTCGGGAAATTGCTTATTTTTGTTGAAAGAAATACCGGATGCAGAGAGCTGCATCTTTTAAAATATTGAGATACTTTTGGTTTTACAGCTAATGAAATCCGCCAAATTTTCTTTGTTTGAACGTAAAACCGAATGTGCTCCAGCTTATAGCGTGGAGTGGTTCGGTGATTGTTCAAAAGGTGCTTGGCGGTGCCTATTAGCTGATGGCCGTGCCCTCCGCGCTATTTTTTCGTAGATTCCTGTTTCGTGCATACTCTTTTTCATATATCTTTATCGGTATTGTTCTTTTTCCGGGAGGAATGTATAACCGAATTTAATGTTAAGTTTATATTCCGGTCGGGGTAGGAATTGCAGACGTTGCGCTGGTAATGGTTGGTGGGCAGAGTATAAAAGCGGCTATTGCTGATCCGGTCGATTCCCTGAAAAGTGAGTAAAAACTGGAAATCCGGCTTGGATTATTATAAAGGAGTAAATCCCGTCGGCCGGAAAATTTTTCAGTTTTTTCCGGTGGAAATGACTTTTCCTTATTGTCTGTAAAGGCATTCCGGAGATCAGTTTTCGTCGATCCGGGCGGAACGGTAATTTTCCCTTTCTTTGCGGTCGGTGGTGTTGGCACAATCGATGCCCCGTTCGTGCATGGCTTTATTGCGTCCGATGTGAGTGTCCGGGAATTTCCCGTTCTTTTTCAGCAGTATGCCGATTCCTAAGCCTATCAATGCCAGGCCTATCAGAATCAGAACGATAATAAATAAAGTAATAAACATACGTTGTAGTTTAGTTTAATACAAAGATAGGGGATAAAAATAGCGATGTTACGGATTTCCACGAAAAAAAAACTTAAAATGTGGTTTTGTTTCTTAGGATTTTTCTACATTTGACACAGAAAGTTGAATATAATTTGAAAGACATGGAAGGATACGAAAAAAATGAGGATTTTGGAATGAACGAAGATCGAGAGGAGATTTATTCCAAAGCTGTAAAGGCTGGAAAGAGAACTTATTTCTTTGATGTGAAAGCTACCCGTAATAATGATTACTATCTGACTGTAACAGAAAGCAAAAAAAAGTTCGACAAAGACGGTAATTCGAGTTATGAAAAGCATAAAATATTCTTATATAAGGAAGATTTTGAAAAATTTGCGGAAGGACTTGAGGAAGCTGTTGCTGTTGTAAAAGCCGCTTTGGAAGGAAAATTCCCTAACGAATAATGAAGAAAAATTCAAAAGTTCAGGGCAATAAGCATTCAGGCTTGTTGCCCTGAATTTTTATATATCGCCTGTTCCGGTAGAAAGAGAGTGACGCTTATGGTGAAAGCGATTCGGAGAAAGATAATGACAGATAGAAAAATAGGGATAGAAAGTTTTTCCGGAGTGTAAAATGTTGTTTAGTTTTGCAATGCCGGATTCCGGATAATAATTATAGGACAAGGATGGCAAAAAAAGAAGCTGTAAAGGAAATTTTTAATGATATTGCACCGAAATACGATTTGCTGAATCATTTTTTGTCGCTGAACATCGATAAGAGATGGAGGCGTAAAGCGATCGAATATATCCGGCCGGAGGAGAAAGGAGAGTTGCTGGATGTAGCTTGCGGAACGGGTGATTTTTCGATCGAGGCATACCGGGCGGGAGTGCGGAAAGTGACAGGGATCGATATTTCTGCGAATATGGTGGCGATCGGGCAGAAAAAGGTGGAGGCGCTGGGATTGGCTTCTTATATCACTTTGCAGGCCGGAGACAGTGAGCAGATCGGGTTCGAGGACGAGCATTTCGATGTGGTGACGGTGGCATTCGGCGTTCGGAATTTCGAGCACCTGGAAGCCGGGCTGAAAGAGATGCAGCGGGTTCTGAAAAAAGGCGGGAAGGTGATTATTTTAGAATTTTCCATGCCTGAACATTTTCCGATGAAGCAGGTTTATAAATTTTATTTCCGTCGTATCCTGCCGATATTGGGAGGCTGGATTTCCGGGAATAAAGACGCTTACACTTACTTACCCGAATCGGTTATGAAGTTCCCGCAGGGGGAAGTTTTTTTGGATATATTGAAAGGCTGCGGCTTCGTACAGGCCACACAACGTAAACTCACTTTCGGTATTGCCAGTATTTATGTGGGGGTGAAATGAAATGTGAATATGTGGCAGAGTGCCGGTTTGTTAAAGTTTTTTCTATGATACGGTTACAAAATTTGTCGGGGATATCGTTGGTGTTGTTATGCTTGTTTTACGGAGCTTGTACAAATAAGGAAATTCCCCGGATTTATTCCCTTACGTTTGAGAAAGAAGCGTATGAAATCCGGAGCGGGATGACCTCCAGCGTTCCTTTTCGTTCCGGTAATAAGGATTATGTAGTTACTTCCAGCGATACGGCGGTGGTAAAAGTTTCGGTCAGTGTAGCCGATAGTAAAATCGGCTTCGGTACTTTATTTCTTTTGGGAAATAGGAAAGGAGAGGCTGTCGTATCGGTGAAGGATAATATTTCCGGAGAAAGAGTGGATTTACAAATTACCGTGACCGATTTTTATCTTGGATTCGAGGTGGTGGAGACGGATAGTGTCATTTTTCAAGAAAACGATTATTTGTTTTTCGTAAAAAACGAATCGAAAGATTTTTTGGTGTTCGGGGAAACGGGTACAACCGGCGAACTTGCGTTGCGGTTTAAAGGAAGTTATGAATTTGCCATAACCGGAGATAAACCTTTTGTAAATATCGGGTATGAAAAAGAGGGGCAGCTTGTAGAATATACTTTCGACATGTCGGGGAGCAGTCCGGAAGTTTTTTCTCTGTTCGGTCATTTCTTTCACTTGAGTGCGGCTAAGACGAAAGATATCGGGATACGCTATTACTATATGCAACTAAAGGAAACGGCTACGAACAGCGAGACGGTTTGTTTACTTCGCGACCAATATGCTTTGCCCAAAGAATAAAAGCCCGGAAATCAGCGTTCACAGAAAGAATGCTATTATATTAGTAGATGTTATTGTAAATTGTTTTGGAATAGAAATAAAAATCCCCGGAAGATTTAACTTTCCGGGGATTTTTTTATCGGGACAAGCCCATTACTTCAATGTTTTCAGGCAAGCCGTTACATTGTCTTCTATACGTTTCAGTACGTTCGTTCCTTCGCCTTTCACAAACTTGTTTCCGGTGATCTTTTCATACAGTTCGATATATCGTTCGGTGATGCCTTCCACGACAGCCGGAGTCATTTCCGGTACTTTTTGTCCTGTTTGTCCCTGAAATCCGTTATCCATCAGCCATTCACGTACGAATTCTTTAGAAAGCTGTTTTTGTTTTTCGCCTTTTTGAAAGCGTTCTTCATAGCCGTCTGCATAGAAATAGCGGGATGAATCGGGCGTATGGATTTCGTCGATCAGATAAATTTTACCGTCCTTTTTGCCGAATTCGTATTTTGTATCCACTAAAATCAATCCCTTTTCAGCAGCCATTTCCGTTCCACGCCGGAATAGTGCCATTGTATATTTTTCGAGAAGTTCGTAATCTTCGCGACTTACCAGTCCCTGAGCGATGATTTCTTCTTTCGAGATGTTTTCATCGTGTCCTTCATCGGCTTTGGTTGTCGGAGTGATGAGCGGGGTAGGGAACTTTTGGTTCTCTTTCATTCCGTCGGGCAATGGGATCCCGCACAAGGTACGTTCGCCTGCTTTGTAAGAACGCCAGGAACTTCCGGTGAGATAGCCCCGGATCACCATTTCCACTTTAAAAGGTTCACACATGTGACCTACGGTTACCATAGGATCGGGAGAAGCAATTTTCCAGTTGGGAACGATGTCGGATGTCGCATCCAGGAATTTTTCAGCGATCTGATTCAATACCTGGCCTTTATAGGGCACACCTTTGGGTAATACGACGTCGAATGCAGAGATTCGGTCAGACACCACCATGACGAGGTATTTATCGGCGATGTTGTACACATCGCGAACCTTCCCTTTGTAAACGCTTTTTTGTCCCGGAAACTGGAAATCTGTTTTTACGATAGCTTCCATACTTGTTTTTGTTAAATGTTTTACGTTTCAGGCAACGCACTTGCCCTGTTTTGATTATTTATGATATTCTATATTCTTTTGGACTTCCTGCTCGGCTTCTTTGTCGTAGGCTTTGACAATGTCTTTCACCAAACGGTGGCGGACGATATCGTCGGAATTGAATTCTACAAAAGCGATTCCCTTGATTTTTTGCAACAGTTTAAATGCATGTGTCAGCCCGGAGTCGCTACGGCGGGGCAGGTCGATCTGGCTCATATCGCCTGTTACGACGAATTTGGCACTTACCCCCATACGGGTCAGGAACATTTTTAATTGGTTGCGAGTGGTGTTCTGGGCTTCGTCCAAAATTACAAACGAGTCGTTGAGAGTGCGTCCGCGCATGTAAGCAAGCGGTGCAATCTGTATGACTTCGCTTTCCAGATATTCCTCCAGTTTCTTAGGAGGGATCATATCCAGCAAGGCATCGTAAAGCGGCTGTAAATAGGGATCGACCTTCTCTTTCATGTCTCCCGGCAAAAATCCGAGACTTTCGCCTGCTTCCACAGCCGGGCGGCTGAGAACGATACGTTTTACTTCCCGGTTGCGCAGAGCGCGGACGGCAAGGGCTATCGCCGTGTATGTTTTTCCGGAACCTGCAGGGCCGGTTGCAAACAAAAGGTCGTTATTCTTGGCAAGATCGACCAGCTTGCGCTGGTTAGCGGTACGTGCCCGGATGGTTTTTCCGGCATTCCCGAAAAGAATGATCGAGTCGGCATCTTCCGGATCGGTAACGATATTGTCCTCTAAAATGATTCGTTTCAGGTTTGCCACGGTCAGCATATTGTAGCGGTGATAATGTTCCAGCAGGGCTGCAATTTTACCGCTTAGCAATTCAATGTCGCCGATCTCGCCCTGAATGATGATTTCATCACCGCGCGCCGTGATCTTCAGTTTGGGAAAATAATCTTTTAAAAGGTTGAATTTTGAGTTGTTAACTCCATAGAAATCAATGGGATCTATATTTCCTATACTTATTCTTTTCTCGATCATGAAACTTCAAATAAATACCTTATTTTTGCATGTGCAAATTACGAAAAAAACGGGACTTTAAAATCCAAGTTATGAAAAATCTGGAAAAGAAGAAAGAGGCGTTCGGAGAGCTGCTTTGTGTGATCGAAGAATTGCGTAAAGGATGTCCCTGGGACAAGAAACAGACGATGGAGTCGTTACGTCCGCTTTCCATTGAGGAAATCTATGAATTAGGAGATGCCGTGTTGAACCGGGACATGGCGGAAGTGAAAAAAGAGCTGGGTGATTTGCTGATGCACATGGTGTTTTATGCACAGATCGGAGAAGAGAAGGGAGAGTTCGACATTGCAGATGTGCTGCAAGCTATTTGTGAAAAACTGAAGTACCGTCATCCGCATATTTATGGAGAAGTGCAGGTGAAGGATGCACAGGAGGTTTTGCAGAATTGGGAACAGTTGAAACTGAAAGAAAAGGGAAGAAAACATCAGGTGTTGGAAGGAGTGCCTGTGTCGTTGCCTGCCTTAGTGAAAGCTTATCGCATTCAGGATAAAGTGAGGGGAGTGGGATTCGATTGGAAACACAAAGCGGATGTGTGGGAGAAAGTGAAAGAAGAATTGGGGGAATTTGAACAGGAAGTAGAACGTGGCGACCAGCAGAATATGGAGCAGGAATTCGGGGATTTTCTTTTTTCTATAGTCAATGCTGCCCGTTTGTATGGGATAAATCCTGAAAATGCTTTGGAAAGAACGAATCAAAAATTTATCCGGCGTTTTTCTTATGTGGAAAAACAGGCAAAGCAGCAGGGACGTAAATTGCAGGAGATGACATTGGAAGAAATGGACGAGTTGTGGAACGAGGCGAAAGCTTTGGAAGTGGAAGAGGAGAAATAATGCATCTTGTATTTGGAAATTTAAAATCTGCAATAAGAAAGAATGGATTTGACGGGTAAGTGGAAATATTCGGAACACTATGGTTACGGAGTGGCTGAAGGAGAACTGTATTTGAAACAAGAGGGAAGAAAATTATCGGGGAGGATCGTGTTTTCCGATAAACTGGAGGGAGAGGAAGCTTATATGATTCAGGAATTTTTGACCGGGGAGGTCAACGAGCGGAAAGTGAAGTTGGAAGCTACGGAATACGATATTATCCATTCGGAATATAAAATCAGTTATGAGCTGGATAGTTGGTTCGGTTTGTTGGTGGAAGAGGCTGTGATCAAGGGGGTAAGTTCGGACGACCAGGGAGTGGAAGGATACTTTGTATTTGAGAAAGTAAATATGCCGGGAACGGTAAAAGTTATATAATGTTGTAAAACATGGTTCGTTGTTAAAAAAGCTGACATTTGTCAGCTTTTTTTTTATCTTTTTTGTCTAATTTGCCTAACCTAACAACCTAATTCATTGAACTTATGTCTAAAATTGTGAACCATCCGGTACTGGATGTACCCGTTCGGGAAAAAGTGACTTTCCGGTATAATGGAAAAGAGATACAAGCGGAGAGTGGATATACCATTGCCGCCGCATTGCATCAGGCCGGTTTTCCGGTGCACAGCCATAGCCTTGAAGGCCGAAAACGTTCACTTGCCTGTGGTATCGGTAAATGCGGTGCCTGTGAAATGCTGGTGGACGGGAAGATCCGGCGTATTTGTATCACTAAAGTCGATGGAGTAAAAGAGGTAAAGGAAGTGGAAGAAGAGTTCGGAGCTTCGGGAAAACCGGTTTCTTTGCCTGTTGCCAAGAAAATATTGCGGACTTCAGTCGTCATTGTCGGGGCGGGACCTGCGGGATTGGCTGTGCGGGAAGAGTTTTCCAAATATGGGGTGGATAATATACTGATCGATAATAACGATAAAGTCGGAGGCCAGTTTACCATGCAAACGCACCAGTTTTTCTTTTTTGAGAAGGAGAAACGCTTTGGAGGGATGCGGGGATTTGACATTGCCCATCATCTTGCCGGGGAAAATATGGATGGAATATATTTAAATTCTACGGTATGGGATGTATTGGAGGGTAAGCGTGTGGCGGTTAAAAACATTCTGACCGACGAGTTGTTTTTTGTGGATGCCGATTATTTGGTGGTGGCTACCGGGGCTGTGCCCTTTATGCCGGCATTTGAAAATGACGATCTGCCGGGAGTATATACGGCGGCGGTGGTCCAGAAGATGATGAATAATGAAATGACATTGCTGGGAAAAAATGTACTGACCGTAGGGGCCGGGAATATCGGTTACCTGACTTCCTATCAATTGATGCAGGCAGGGGCCAATGTGAAGGCCATTATCGAGGCGATGCCGAAGGAGGGGGGCTTTCCGGTGCAGGCCAACCGGGTGAGGCGCCTGGCCATTCCGATACTCACTTCTTATACATTGATCCGGGCTATTCCGAATAAAGAGGGGAACGGTATCTGCGGGGCGGTGATTGCACAATGTGAAAACTTTCGTCCGATACGGGGAACAGAGAAATTTATCAAAGGAATAGACGTTATCAATATCTGTACGGGATTGATTCCCGATAATCAATTGTGGCTGAAAGGGAAAGAGGTGTTTGGGGCACAATGTTATGCGGCCGGGGATGCCATCCGTATCGGGGAAGGTACGAGCGCGGTGTTGAAAGGCAGGCATACGGCGATGCAAATTGTGAAGGAACTGGGAATAAAGATTAATCACGACGATTATCTGGTGTTGTCGAAAGAATATATCGATTCTCAGCAACATCCGATGAAAGTATTGGGAGAACCCCGCCGTCCCGATGCAGAACGGGCTATGGCCCGCGGCTTTGTGGTGGCCGATTGCTTATATGGATTTGCCTGTAATCCTTGTTCATTTGCCTGTCCGCACGGGGCGATCACAAAATCGTCCACTTCCACGGTTCCGGTTATCGACTACGGACGTTGTATCGGTTGTATGGAATGTGTGTACCAATGTCCGGGATTGGCGATTTTCGGGTATGACCTAAAGAAAGAAAAGTTGTTCCTGCCTGTGGAATATGAAGTGAAAGAGGGAGAACAGGTATGGTTGGTAAATAATAATGGAGAACGGCTGGGAGAAGGCGTGGTGGAGAAAATATTGCATAAACCTAATAAAACTCACGTGGCAAGGGTAAAATCCCAGACAATACAAGCGGGAGAATTGACAAAGGTACGAGGTTTCATTGTGAAAGATAAATATCCCGAACCTTTGGAATTTAAACCTCTGCTGAAAGAGGATCCGGGAGCTACTTATATCTGTCATTGTGACGATGTGAAGCTGGAAGAGGTTTTAAAGGTTGTCGGTGACCGGACTTTTATCTCTATCGACGAGATCAAGCATACCACCCATTTGGGCATGGGGCCTTGCCGGGGGAAGCGGTGCATTCCCCGGTTGAAAACTGCGTTACGAAGCCGGGGGATAGAAGTCACCGGGGATGCCACTCCGCGTGCGCCTTTATCGAATCAATTGACATTGGGCGAATTGCATCCGGCGCCAAAAGGGAATGTTTATCTGGTGGCTAACCGGGAAAATATGACGAAGATCGAAGTGGCCGCCTTGATTGCCGGAGGCGGGATAGCCGGAAGTTCCCTTTTCCGGTATATGGCGGAAGCGGGACTGAATCCTATTTTGGTGAATGCCGACCGGGGATCGTCGTGGCGGAATATCGGCGGAGGGCGGACTGCTTTCTCTATTCCTGAGTTGGCCGAAATAGCCGGACAGAACCATTCTATATTCCGGGAATTGCAAAAATTGTCGAATATCGATTATAAGCCGATCAGGTACATTAGTTTTGCACACGACGAAGACACCTACAAGGCGTTGGAAGCCAGTAAAGCCTGGTCAAAAGCCGAGATGATCGCCCCGAAGCAATTCCGGGAAGAAATTTCACCTTATTTTAATCCGAAGCCCCGGAAATATCTTTCGGCTCTGGCTACGGAGGATTGCTGGCAGGCTACGCCGGGCAAAGTGGTGGATTTGGTTCGGAATATAGGCGTATCGGCCGGGGGAACGGTGTTAGAAGATTGCCGGGTGATAGAAGCAGTAAAAGAAGGGAAATATACCAGCGTATTGGTATTGACTCACGACCAGAAGTATATCGAGTACCGGACAGAGCACTTTGTGAATGCTTTGGGGAGCGGGGCGGGAAAATTGTGTGACAGTATGGGGATCGATGCCGGGTTATATCCTGTGCGGCATCAGGCATTTATTACCCGCCGCCTGCCTATGCTGGGAAAAAACGGCAGTAATCTGGATATGTTGATCGACCGTCAGGATTATAAAGGTTTTTCAGCCGTTTACGGTCAGCAAATCGCTTATACGGGACAGATTATCGGTTGTGCCTCGCCCAAGCTGGATGCCATGCGTATCGATAAAAACCTGAAAGTAAATACCAAGGCTTTTCTGGAGATTGTCAGTGAGATGTTCGTTGAATGGCTGCCCCGGTTATCCGGAGTTGGAATACAGGCGGTGTGGTCGGGATATTATACGGAGCCGCGCTACATTGTCGATCCGGAATTAGGGTTATTCGTCGGAATGAGGGGACATGGTTTTATGCTGGCACAATACATTGCCCGGATGTATGTGGATAAATTGTTGGGACGGCCTGTGCCTGAATATTTCGATAAATTGAAATTGCATGCGCCGGGATTGTCGGAAAGTGCCTTTAAATAAATAAAATATAAATGAAGAAAGCGGCTGATAATTATTTATTCAGCCGTTTTTGTTGAATTTTTAGTCTTGCATTTTACGGGGGAGATGCAGAAAATGTCCTGTATATTTATTTTAGGCAAAACCGGGAACAAAAAACTTATAAATTAGCTTTTCGTACATAGTTTGTTTATTTTTGTCGCAAATACAGAAGGTTATGATAGAAATAGGTAAATTTAATACACTGACAGTAATTAAACTGGTGGATTTCGGGGTGTATCTCGACGGTGAAGAGAGAGGCGAAATTTTGATGCCCAAAGAGTATGTTCCCGATAATTGTTCGCCGGATGATGAAGTGAGGGTTTTTATCTATTTCGATTCGGAAGACCGTATTGTGGCGACTACGGAGAATCCTTATGTGCAGGTGGGTGAATTTGCTTTTTTAAAAGTGGTGGCGGTAAGCGGTGTAGGAGCGTTTTTGGATTGGGGATTGAGGAAAGATTTGATGGTGCCGTTTCGCGAGCAGCGTGAAACTATGCTGGAGGGACATTCTTATTTGGTATATGCCTATGTAGATAAAGCTTCGGATCGAATTGTGGCTTCGACAAAAATCGATAAATATCTGGATCAGGTGTTTCCCGAATACGAGCCGGGACAGGAAGTGGATGTGCTGATTGCCCGTAAGTCGGACCTGGGATATAGTGTGATTGTGAATAACGCTCATTGGGGACTCATTTATCAAAATGAGATATTTCAGCCTGTGAAGATCGGGCAGAAATTGAAAGGATATATAAAAGAGATACGGGAAGACGAAAAGATAGATGTCTCTTTACAACCCGCCGGATATGCAAAAATAGACGGACTTTCTAAAATGATATTGGATAAGATCAGGGATAACGGTGGGGTATTGGATATTTCCGATAAAAGTGCCCCGGAAGAGATATACAACCTGTTCGGTTGCAGTAAAAAGAACTATAAAAAGGCGATCGGAGCTTTGTTCAAGCGGGGAATGATCGATATCGATGTCGATGAAATACGGTTGAAAGAGGAGGAGTAACGGGACCGGCGATGTTTCGGCAGCCTTGCCTGGGATAATGAGAAATAAAAATCGTGGAAACAAAAAACTGTTTCCACGATTTTTTTAGGTGTTATTTCAGCCTTTCCGAGGTCAGAAAGGAAGATCGTCGGCTTCCGGCATGGGAGGAATATCCTCGACATGGTATTCCGGGACCGGAATGTTTTCCGGATTTTGCGGCTCCATTTTTTCGATCCGCCAACCTTCAAGGTTTGTAAAATAAGAAATCTGTCCTTTGTTTTCCCATTTCCGCCCCCTTATGTTGAAATATACTTTTATGTTTTCGTTTAGAGCAATATTTTCAAGAAGATCACATCTGTCTTGTATCAACTGTACTTTTACGAAGTCATTCCACTGTGAATTTTTTTCGTTTTCCACTTCGATCACGAATTCTCTCTTCTGGAATTTTTCGCTGATGTGCTGTGTGTCTTCTTTAAATATTAGCTTTCCGACAATTTCGTAGTTCATGTGTCAATGAGATGAAATTATATTTTATAAAACAAAGCCTGGGGGAAATCCCCAGGCTATGCAATTAGCCTTTTCAGGTAATTATTTTTCGGTTGCTGTTGAATCGGGTTTAACGATGTTCAGCAATTCAACTTCAAAAACCAAAGTTGAGTTAGGCATGATCGATCCGTAAGGACGTGGGCCATAACCCATTTCAGAAGGAATATATAATTCCCATTTTGATCCTACAGGCATTTGCTGTAAAGCTGCTGTCCATCCCGGAATAACCTGGTTTACCTGGAATCTTGCCGGTTCTGCGCTTTCTGCATTGCTGTCGAATACTTTTCCGTCGATATGTTTTCCAGTGTATCTTACTTCTACCATGTCGGTAGCGGCCGGTTTTTCACCGGTTCCGGCTTTGATTACTTTGTATTGTACGCCATTTCCGCCGGGAAGAGTATCGACACCTGATTTTTTAGCGTTCTTTTCCATGAATTCTTTACCTTTTGTCAGGTTTTCTTCCACTTTCTTCATGTATTCTTTCTGCATGAAGTTGTTAATGAACATATCCATCTCACGAGGATCGACATCCACTTTCTTTTCCTGAATGGCGGAGTTCATTCCGGCAACCAGTGCACTGACATTTACTTTGAAAATGTCCTGCATCTGAGAACCCATCAGATAACCGTAATAGAAAGAAACTGTGTCAGCAGTAGTTTTTAAAGGTGCTGAAGTCTGAGTGGTCGAACCACTGTTACAACCCATTGCCATAATAGCTACGGCGAAAGAGAGCAGTAAATTTTTTGTCTTCATTGTTAAAGTTTTATAGAATATTAATTATACAATTGCCAATAATTCAACATCAAAGATCAGAGTTTCATCCGGTCCGATAGCTTGTCCGGCTCCGTGCGAACCATAAGCCATTTCGGAAGGAATGTAAAGCTGCCACTTCGATCCTACAGGCATCAGTTGTAAGGCTTCCACCCAACCCTGAATCACTCCGCCTACCGGGAATTCTGCCGGTTCTCCTCTGCGAATGGAAGAATCGAACACCGTTCCATCGATCAGACGGCCTTCGTAATGGCATTTTACGGTATCGCTGGCTTTCGGTTTCGGACCATTGCCTTCTTTCAGTATTTTATATTGTAAACCGCTGGGAAGTGCTACGACGCCTTCTTTATCCTTGTTTTCCGCCAGAAATTTTTCTCCGGCAGCTTTTGCTTTGCCGCCTCTTTCTTTTTGTAGTTTTTCGAAATAATCCTGGAGGATATTATTGGCTTCGTCAGGCATAATTTCAGGCATATTTCCTGCAAAAACGGTGGTCATGGCATCGTTGAATGCTTCTGCATTGATAGTGGTCACTCCTGATGAAATCAGGTTACTGGCAATGCTAAGCCCGAAACAATAGCTAACCCGGTCGAGTTCTTCTGAATATTTCATATTTAAGATTTAATTTTATTATAAAATTCGTGCAAAGATAAATTAAAAACGATAAGATAAAAACTATAATGTTGAAAGTTTACCGTACACAGGGATAATAAGTTTCAGGAATTATATTTTTTCATTTTTCGTTTTTCATTTTTAACCTTCAAGGATTCGTCCGTCTTGTAAAAGTATTTTTTGATCGGATAGTTCCGCCAGAGAATTGTCATGTGTGACAATGACAAAAGTTTGCCCTAATTCGTCCCGAAGCGAAAAGAAAAGCTGGTGTAGTTCGTTTTTGGTATGCGTATCGAGATTTCCCGAAGGCTCGTCCGCTAACACGATTTTGGGATTATTGACCAACGCTCTGGCAACAGAAACCCTTTGTTGCTCTCCTCCGGAAAGTTCGTTCGGTTTATGAGAGATTCGGTCTTTCAGGCCCATCAGGCAGAGTAATTCCAATGCTCTTTTCTCTGCTTCCTTTTTTCCTGTACCTTTTATCCAGGCCGGAATGCACACATTTTCCAGAGCTGTAAATTCCGGCAATAGATGGTGGAATTGAAAAACAAAGCCGATGTTATTATTCCGGAAAGCAGCTAATTTGTCGGAAGAGTAGGTCGCGACATTTACATTGTCGTATAACACTTCTCCGCTATCAGGATAATCGAGAGTGCCGAGAATGTGAAGCAAGGTACTTTTTCCTGTTCCGCTCGCTCCAATGATACTGATTACTTTTTTTTCCGGGATTTTTAGTGTGATCCCTTTTAATACATTTAGTTTTCCGTAGCTTTTGTGTATATCTTTTACTTCGATCATAAAATAATGCTGCTTCGAAAGAGGATTTTCCTCTGCCGTTGGTGTTTTATGGGGTTAAAGGTAGGAATAAAATTTCATGCAGCAGGAATTTGTAACGAATAAAAAATTCAGGAAATCGTTGTCACATTAAAATATGTTTTTTATCTTTGCATCGTTCAAAAACAAGGGGACATTGCTTTGAAATAATGCGAAAGTAGCTCAGTTGGTAGAGCACGACCTTGCCAAGGTCGGGGTCGCGGGTTCGAGCCCCGTTTTTCGCTCATAAGGAGACGAGATCAGAATATTCTGATCTCGTTTTTTTCTTTTTTCTATGCCTGATTCGCTATTGAAACCGGAGGAATTTATTTTTGGCGATTATTTTTTACCTTTTCTTTTTTATAAAATTTATGATCTCAAAAATGGATGGTATCCCCAGAAATATGTAAATCCAATAATGTTTTTTCAAATGAGTGAATTCTGATCAATAACCTTTGTGATGCGACTTGGAAACGATCGATAATGAAATTTATACAAGGGAGAACGGCAGGAATAACTTCTGAAATAATAAATAGTAATTGTAAGACTTTATTTATAAGGATTTGTAAGTTTAATGATATGTTAATGAATTGTTTATAATATAGAAGGGATAAATGGTCGTCAGTCCAGCCACCCCAAATGAGAGGCATAACGGATAGCTTCAATAGAATTATCTACGTTCAGTTTTTCAAGGATTCGCTGACGATGTGTATTTACGGTGTGGACACTGATAGCCAGGCGGTCGGAGATTTCTTTACTCAACAGGCCGTCGCGGACTAATTTTAGTATTTTCTTTTCCTGGGGAGAAAGTCGGTGCGGGGTGTTTGTTGTTTTGTATTCGGAAAATTCCGGTAGAGTGTAGGTTTGACCTGTTTTGCAGTTCAGTAATTTGCTTTGGACGGATTGTCGGGTGTTGGTGTCCGGCGATATATCCAGCATGCTTAGGGATAGCCATACATTACCGGAAGGATCGAATTCAAGTACCTGGTATTGCTCGATTACCCGTATGTATTCTCCTTTCAGGTCGAGAATACGGTATTCGTTGATCATTTTGGTATGCCGCACATCTCTTTTGTCTTCTAAAAAATAGCGTAAGACGGTGATTCCGTTATGGGTAAGCCGTGCAAGGTCTTCCGGATGTATGCGGGCATTGAAATAGGCCGTATTTTCATTTTCTATCCGTTTTAGGTCGTAGCCGAAGATTTCTGAAAAATTAAACGATGTATAGACATGCTTTTTTTGGTACATATCAAAAACGGTAATACCTGTATTAGCTACTTGTGATAGCTGTGATAAGAGGGTGATATGTTTGTCCAATAAAGAATAATCCAGTTCTTCCGGTTGAAAAACCTGGGAATCCAAAAGTTCCTGATATTGCTTTTCGAGTTGTTCCATTACTGATTTTTCAGTATTGCCGTTCCTATTTTAAGTTCGGTACTTTGCAAAAGTATTAATTTAAATTTTAAAGAATATGAAAAGGGGTATTTTAGTTATGTGTATGTTTTTCGTTGCTGTCGCTGTTTCCGGCCAGGTGAAGTGGGATGTTCGTGCCGGAGCGAATGTAAGTAGTTTTTCAAAAGGTGAATTCGATGTGAGGATGGGAGTTAAAGCCGGAGTGGGGGTTGAATATGCTTTTAGCGATTTATTTGCTGTCCGTCCGGGTGTGTTCTATTCCCGGAAAGGAGCGGCAGAGGCGGGGCATAAATTCACGTTAAATCATAAGTATATCGAAAATTTGTCGTATGTGGAATTGCCTGTGCTGGCGGCTTTTCGTTTTAAGATGACGGAAAAATTCAAACTGGCAATAAATGCCGGGCCTTATTTTGCATGGCTGGTGGGAAAAAAGGTTGTTGTAGATACACGTTCCGTACGCACTTTCGATATGGGGATGGAAGCCGGGCTCGATTTTTTGATTTCTTCTTTTGTCGTGGGGGTAGGTGCACAATATGGACTGACCGGGCTTACCGGAGGAGACAAGGCGCCTCATAATATAAATTATTCCCTGACGGTAGGATACCGTTTTTAATAGGAGCCGTTTTTGAGGAACGGTTGGTATGTACTCCGTTCTTATCGGAGGCGGTATTAAGCAAAAGAATAACTGTTTTTGTTTGTAAGTCGAAGTTTTTAAAACTTCGGGAAATTTATGAAGTGCTCCCGAAAATCAGGTGTATAATTTGGGGGAGCACTTTTTTTCGATCCGGAGATTTTATCGGTTTTCAATGAATAGTATGGATGGTGGGAGAAAAATATTCGATAGACTATATTTGTTTATTTCTCCATTTGCCTTTCCACATATATAATATAGAGCCTGCAAATAAGAATATTCCGTAGAAATATTCTGCAGTCCAGCTAATCGTGATATTTTGTTTCAGGTAGCCTGTCACGAATGAGATGTAAAGCACATATATGGCCAAAGTTCCCAATTCGAGTAACGAGGCCGCTTTGGAATTTCCCGTTCCGGAAACGGCGAAGTTCATAATGAATGCCGGCGCTGCTATCAAATGCGCGAACAGCATCACATAAAGGGTAGGAATTGCCGTATTTATCAATGTTTGGTTATCGGTATAGATCGATAAGAAAGAGCGGGGAAATACGCAAGCTAATAGAATAATCGGAACGATAAACAGGAAACACATGACAATTACCTTTTTGCATAGTTTTAAAACCTGATGCTGATAGCCCGCCCCGATCAGGTTACTGATGAGGGAATTTACAGTAGTAGCGAATGCCATCGTAAAAATAAAAGGAATTGCAGATATATTACGGATGATGTTACCTACTGCCAGAGACGTTTTCCCGAGGTGCTCGATCATGATAAAGAAAACAAACCAGGTCGATAGAGATAACAGTGCCTGTATCATCGTCCAGAACGACATCTTCATTATGCGTTTCAAAAGTCCCCATTGGAAATGAATCGAGGAGAATAAGTTGTATTTTTTATAGCTTGCTTTGCGGCGGATATATACATATAGAAAAAGCGTAGCGACTAATTCGGCCACCGTAGAGCCGATGGCGGCCCCGGCGATTCCCAGATGCGGGAATCCAAATTTTCCAAAGATCAGCGTATAGTTACAAATAATATTTACCAAAACCATAATGATGGAACTTACCGTCAGTATCCGGGTATGGGTAACCGCTATAAATAGCGATCTGAAAATGACCATGGTAAATGAAAAGAATAATCCATATATCCGCCAGTCTAAATAGCTGATTGTGGCCGAGTAGATGTCGTCGGCACTAATGAACCATTTTAAAATGATGGGAGAAAAGATTTTAGATAAAAGGATAATAAAAGCCGCTAACCCGACGAGAAATATTCCGCTGGTCAGAAATATGGAGTTGATCTGATGATAGCTTTTTTCTCCATTCATTCTTGCCATTAATATTTGTGCCCCGACACCAAATCCCGAACCGATAACATAGAATATGAAATAATAGGTGGCTGCCAGAGCGGAGGCTCCCAGTTCCACTTCGCCCAGCCGTCCTAAAAATGCCGTGTCGGTCATGCTGATGAATTGCTCGACCATAATACTTAAAAGGACAGGAAAGGTGATATTCCAGATGTTTTTGAAAGATATTTGCATATTATAAAAATAGGATTTGTGTTAAGGGGTGGCAAAGGTATAATTATTATTCGTTTTCGATGGCTCGAAAATAAAGTTTTCCGAATGAAATTGTAATATATTCGTTTTTTGATGCAAGAAGAGAAGAGGGAGAGATGCCGAGGGAAGAATGTGCATAATCCCGTATTTGATATTTTACATATTGATGTAAAGTGTTTTTTGTTGGAGTGAATTATTCTTTTTCTGTACTTTATCCGATGAATTGTCCGAAGCCTGCCAGTAGAGCAAAAAGGGAGGTGGTAAGCGAAAGGACTTTTAATTGGGTGTCGAGAGCTTGTCCGGTGTGCCGATATACATACCGGAGATGCCAGGCAAGCGGGAGAATAGTGAGCAGATAAAGTAAGCTGCCCCAGCCATGAGGATGCAGTCCTGCATAAACGGTCATACAGACTAATGCAAAAAGAATTAAAAAGTAGTGGTAAGTTTTAGCTTTTTCTTCGCCGATCATGACCGGAAGCGTACGTTTGCCGCATTGCTTGTCGTTGGCCATGTCCCGGATGTTGTTCATGTTGAGAACTCCTACCGATAGGAAACCGATCGCTGAAGCCGGAAGGAATATAGAAGGAGTGAGGGTGTGTGTCATTAGAAAATATGCACCCGCCGTACTCAACAATCCGAAGAACAGGAAAACGAACAGATCGCCTAAGCCGCGATAGCCGTAAGCATTTTTACCGACGGTATATTTGATGGCAGCGATGACGGAGGCGGCCCCTAAAAATAGCATAATTATTCCGGAGGTAGAGAAAAGACTGTCGAAAGCCGTGTAAACGAGAGCGGTTCCGAAACCGATCGATAGCAATATGAACAAAAAAATGACTCTTTGAAATTCTTTTATGGTCAATGCTCCCGATTGGATGCTACGGATCGGCCCCAGACGTTGTTCGTTATCGGTACCTTTTTTCAAGTCGCCCAATTCATTGGCTAAATTCGAAAGTATTTGTAACGATAACGTGGTGGCGATTGCCAGACAAAAGGGGATTCCGCGAAAAGAGCCGTCGGCGGCAGCTAACAGAGTTCCTAAAAGAATACCGGATATGGAAAGTGGAAGCGTGCGGAGACGAAAGCTGGAGATGTAGTATCTTAGTTTGTTCATTAGGAGTAAAACAGTATTCTATATTTTGCATGATGGAGGAATATGGCCACAGTTTGCCATCACCTTCCGGTTATCTTGGTGAGGTATAAAACCGACAACTTGTATCATTTAGTTGAAGGCTTTATACCGTTAATATTTTGTCAATCTACATTTGTCCGGTTTACGGGCATGGTCATACACCTTGCACCTCCTCCTCCTCTCGGGAGTTCGGAGCCATCGATGGTTATGACGTATTTTTCGTAATCGTCCAGATTGATGCCGCCATTCAGAATGTCGTTGGCTTTGATAATTTCGAAACCGGCATTGTTCATGGCTTCCATGGTGTAGTTATTGCGTGCGTAACCGAGCACTTTTCCGGGACCGACAGCAAAGAAGTTTGCTCCGCTATGCCATTGTTCCCTTTCCTGATTCCAATCGTCCGATCCGCCACAGAATACGGGTTCTAATTCCATGCCTAATTTTTTCAGAGCGGTGAGCAGATTTTTTTCATTGCGGATATATTGTAATTTTCCGTTCTGTATTTTGATATGTACCGTTTGGTAGCTGCCCGGATTCATGATGAGGGGTGCGAACACCATACATTTATTCCGGTCGAGCAGGGTAAATACCATGTCGAGATGTATGAACGACTCCGGAGTGTGAGGCAATTGCTGTACGATGATATGCTGTGCCTTTTCGCTTTTCCGGTTTATATATTTGTAGATCAGCATGTCAATGGCTTGTGTGCTGGTGCGTGCTCCGTTCCCGATCAATAAAATATCGTCGCGTGCGATCAGCACGTCGCCGCCTTCGATTGTGCGAACGCGCTTGCTCGCCCCCGGCATCGGCGGGATGGTCAGTGTCTGGGTTTTAAATTCAGGGGTAAAGTCAAAAATCGCCTGCATAATCACCGATTCCCGGTCGCGGATGGAGTTTGCCATTCTTCCGATAAGTACGTGGTTATTGATACTCATAGAGGCGTCGCGGGTAAACAGGAAATTATGCATAGGGCGTAAGGCGAACCAATCTTTACTGAGGTATTTGGTCAGGTTGTCTTTCACCATTTCCACCCCTTCGATGAGCAGGCGGGAAAGTTCTTCCGGCTTTTCCTGCATCAGTTGATCCTTTAAGCTACCTTTCGGTGCCTGTTCCCCGATGAAAGGCTCGATCGCCTCGATCCGGTTCAGGACTTCGAGTTTTACGTTTTCGTCTTTCAGGATATTACATAGTAAATCTTTCACTTCGTAAGTGCGGGTCAGCTTGGATAATACGCCGTAGATTTGCTTGTATTCGTCGCGGGCTATCGACAGATTGATAATGTCACTGTATAAGGCCCTTTCAGCGTTTTCCGGTGTCATATTTTCCACTTCTTCTCCCGGAGTGTGAATAATCACTCCGTTTAACTCTCCTATTTCCGACCGTACGTTTACTTCCACTATAGCATTCATAAAATTTTCCGGTTATGGTTTGAGCTTGCAAAATTAAGGTATAATAGTCTAATAACCTTATAATTAGCGTTTATAATTATGCAAAACGCAGAAATAATTATGCAGAAAATCGGATTTTATATGTTGCTGAGAATGATCCTTCCCATAAACAGATAGATGTTCAATCCGATAATATCGTTCGTTAAGGTGATAAAGGGTCCGGTTGCCAACGCAGGGTCTATTTTCATGCGGTTGAGCAATAAGGGGAAAGCAGTTCCGAAAATGGAGGCGAATAAGATTACAACGAATAAAGAAATGGTAACCGTGATAGGCATGGCGAGCGATTCCATATTGAAGAACTGCGTGAGTATAAATATAATAGAGGAACAGATCGTGGCATTGACAAGTGCCCCGCTCACTTCTTTCATGATATTCTTAAATCCGTGTTTTAATCCCAGGGAATTAGAAGCAAGCCCTTTTACTACAATCGCCGAGGATTGGATTCCTACGTTACCGCCCATCGCAGTAATGACGGGGATAAACATAGCGGTTACCGGAAAGAGGGCGATTTCCGCTTCGTATTGTGAGATCATCCAGGCGGAAACCATTCCTCCGAATAAGGCTATAATCAACCACGGAAGCCGGGCTTTCGTTTGATCCCAGACACTGTCCGAGGATTCGACATCCTGAGTGATACCGGACATCATTTGATAGTCTTTGTCGGCTTCTTCCCGAATGATATCGACAACGTCGTCAATGGTGATCCTGCCGACCAGACGTCCCACCTGATCGACGACCGGAATGGCGACGAGGTCGTATTTTTGCATGATCAATGCCACGGACTCTGCCGGCTCGTCGGTTTTTACCGAAACAATATCCGCATGATATAGATTACATATTTTAGCAGAGGTGGGGGCTGTGATGATTTTTTTCAGAGAAAGTCTGCCTTTTAATATTTCGTCATCATCGACAACATATATATTGTAGATTTCATCTAAATTTTCCGCTTGCCGGCTGACTTCCCGAAGACAGGTCAGAACAGTCCAATTTTCATTGACCTGAACTAACTCTTTAGCCATTAAACCTCCGGCTGTGTCTTCGTCGTAATGCAACAGATCTACAATGTCGCCGGCCTGTTCGAGGTCTTCCATGTGGGAAAGCACTTCGTGCTGCTGCTCGTTGGACATACTTCCCACGAGGTCGGCAGCGTCGTCCGAATCCATGTTGTCGATGAAACGGCGGGCGATGGTTTCTGCCGGGAACGATTCGATGAAACGTACCCGTTCCTCTTCGTCGATTTCCGCTAAAACGTCGCTGGCTTTTTCATTGTCGAGAAGGAGAAATACGAATTGCGCCCTTTCATTGTTCAGTTCTTCCAGTATTTCAGCAATATCTGCCGGGTGCAGGTCTTCGATCAGGTGTTTTACTCCCGTTTCGTTACCTGCGTCGATCAACTCTTCGAGTTGGCTAAGATATTCGTGTGTCAGTTCAAACTGTTGCATATCTCTGAAGTATCTTTAATTACAGGGCATTCCCCCTTATCGGTCGTTGTTCACATTTATCCTATCGGATAGGGCGTATTTCATTACACAAGGCAATGAAATCCTCTACACTCAGCTGTTCCGGGCGCAGGTTCAGGGAATCGGAATCGAATCCGGGAGGTAATAAACCGCGGATCGAGTTCCTCAGGGTTTTCCGCCGCTGGTTGAAACCTGTCTTTACGACATTGAAGAACAATTTTTCATCACATCCGAGTGTTTCCCTGTCGTTTCGTAGCAGGCGGATAACTGCCGATTTCACTTTTGGAGGCGGATCGAACACTTTTTCACTGACGGTGAACAGGTATTCGATGTGGTAGAATGCCTGCAAAAAAACACTCAATATGCCATAGGTTTTATTACCGTGAGGTGCTGCGATCCGGTCGGCCACTTCTTTTTGTATCATACACACGACCTGTGTCACCAGGTTACGGTTTTCAATGATTTTGAAAAAAATCTGCGATGAAATATTGTAAGGCAAATTTCCGATAACGGAAAAAGGCGCTGTGTAAAATTGGGCGGTGTCCGTTTTCAGGAAATCGCCGTAAATCACCTGTTCTTTGTGCTCCGGCAGTTCTTGGTGTAAATATTCTACAGATTCCCGGTCGATGTCGATGGCACGTACCGAAAATGCCGGATTGTTAAATAAATGCCGTGTTAAAACTCCCATTCCCGGACCGATCTCGAGCACATCGCGATTGAGGGGGAGAAGGCTGTCGGTTATTTTACGGGCAATGTTCTGATCTTTTAAAAAATGTTGCCCTAAACTTTTTTTAGCTTTTACAATACTCATGTTACAAAAGTACATAAATTAGCCTGAAATCAATAGGGAGGTGTTCATTATTTTGTACATTTGCCTGAGAAAATATATTTGTGAATTGTATATTTCAGGTCACAGAGAGAGGAGAGGAAAGGGATAGGTCTGGGATTGGAAATGTCGAGTTGAAAAAGTTTGTTCATGCGTCCTTTTTATAAACAAACCATTAAATTTATTTTATTTTTAGGGGTTTCCGTTTTTTTATTCTGGCTGGTTTACCGGGATCAAAACTGGGAAGATTTAATGACCGTGCTCCGGGAAGATGTTAATTACACCTGGGTTTGGGTGGCTATCGTTATGGGGATCGCCAGTCATGCCAGCCGGGCATTGCGGTGGCAATTGCTGACGGAATCCATGGGCTATAAGATTACCTTTTGGAATAGTTTTTTAGGAGTGCTGATCGGTTATTTCGCTAATTTGGCTATTCCGAGAATGGGCGAATTTACCCGTTGTGGGGTGGTGAATAAATACGAGAATGTACCTTTTTCGAAATTACTGGGGACGGTGGTGACCGAACGGGTGATCGATATGATTATCTTGCTCTCTCTGACCTTGGTCGTCGTTGTCACTCAGTTCGGGCAGGTCGTTATTTTTCTGGAAGAAAATAAAGAAATCGGAGAAAAGGTATCCGGCATGCTCCATTCTCAATGGATGTGGCTTTTCGGGGTAGGTTTATTGGTGTTTGTGTTTCTGGGATGGATGGTTTTGAAAAAAACGAAATTTTTTGGGCGGATCCGTTCGTTCCTGACCGGGATGAAAGAAGGGTTATTAACCGTGAAGGATGTGCGTAGAAAGGGGTTGTTTGTGTTCTATTCCCTGTTTATCTGGATGATGTATTTTTTGATGTTCTATGTATGTTTTTTCTGCTTTGAATTTACTTCTCATTTGGGTATGCTGGTCGGGCTTACTATTTTTGTATTGAGTAGTTATGGAATGGTGGCCCCTGTCCAGGGAGGAATCGGAGCCTGGCATTTTATGGTGATAGCGGCTTTAATGATTTATCTGCCTCATGTTCCCCATATCGAGAGTATGGCAAAAACTTTTGCATTGCTTACACATGGAACAATGACGCTTTTATATATTATTTTGGGGGTGTTGAGCGTGATTTTTTTACCGATTTACAATGATTCTCTGAGAAAAAAGAAATAAAATGAATGTAGAAGAATTGGTTTTGTCGTATTTCCCGGAATTGACAGAAATTCAGAAAGAAAAATTTGCTTTGTTGGAAGGATTATACCGCGAATGGAATGAAAAGATCAATGTGATTTCCCGGAAAGATATGGATTTTTTCGGGATTCATCATGTACTTCATTCGCTTGCCATTGCCAAAGTGATCCGGTTTAAAGCGGAAACCCGGGTGATGGACGTGGGAACCGGGGGCGGTTTTCCGGGAATACCGTTAGCTATACTGTTTCCGGAGGTGGAATTTTATTTGGTGGATTCGATTGGAAAGAAGATCAAAGTGGTACAGGGTGTGGCAGAGGCATTGGGGCTGACGAACGTAAGGGCGGAGCAAACGCGGGTGGAACAAACTGCCGGAGGTCAGGATTTTATTGTGAGCCGTGCCGTGACGGCTTTTCCGGCTTTTGTCGGTGTGACCCGGAATAAGATCAGGAAAGGGGGAGTGAACGACTTGCCCAATGGTATATTGTATTTGAAAGGCGGAGATTTTGAAGAAGAAATCAAAGCTTATGCCGGCCGGGTGAAAGTATTTTCTATTCCTGAATTTTTCAAAGAGGATTTTTTCGAGACTAAAAAGGTGATCTATCTGGAACGTTGAGACGGGATTTTTTAGGAAAGACCGATGCTGTGACGGGATGTAATTATTGACACAAAAGGTTTGAATTATGAAGATTTTATGGATGCTGATTTTATTATTGGGAACAATCGTTTGCATGGCGGAAGAGAAAGGGGTACGGCATCGTTCCTTTAAACCGGGAGAGCTTTGGCCGGATAATCGGGGGATACATATTAATGCTCATGGAGGAGGGATGTTGAAAGTGGGTAAAACCTGGTATTGGTTTGGAGAGCATAAAGTAGAGGGACGTACGGGTAATTCGGCTCAGGTGGGCGTGCATTGTTATTCTTCGCGCGATTTATATAATTGGAAAGATGAAGGCATTGCTTTGAAGGTGGTGACGGATGATCCGGAACACGATATAACCCGGGGATGTATATTGGAACGTCCGAAAGTGATTTACAATCGGAAAACAGGCAAATATGTAATGTGGTTTCATTTGGAGCCCAAAGGAAAAGGATATTCGGGAGCTTTAAGCGGAATCGCTGTCAGCGACCGGGTGACAGGCCCTTATACTTATCTGAAAGCTGTGCGTCCCAATGCGGGTTTTTGGCCGGTCAATGTGCCGGAACAGCACCAGGGTGAAAATGAGGTTACCGGGGAACAGGTATTTAGCGGAGGAAGTTTGCCGGAAGAGATGGGAGATCTGAGTTTGTTGAACCGTGATTTTGCCGGAGGGCAAATGGCGCGGGATATGACGCTTTTTGTGGATGACGACGGCAAAGCTTATCATATTTATGCGTCGGAAGAGAACAGCACTTTGCAAATATCCGAATTGACCGAAGATTATTTGAATTATTCCGGTAAATATGCCCGTTTTTTCGCGGGACGATTTATGGAGGCTCCGGCTATGTTTAAAAAAGACGGTAAATATTATTTAATTATGTCGGGATGTACCGGATGGGCGCCCAATGCCGCCCGTTCTGCTGTGGCGGATTCGATTTGGGGCCCCTGGAAGGAGTTAGGAAATCCCTGCCGGGGAAAAGATGCCGGAAAGACTTTCTATTCTCAGAGCACTTATGTTTTACAGGTGGGTAAAGACCGGTTTATATATATGGGCGATCGTTGGACTCCGGATAATGCTATCGACGGAAGGTACATATGGCTGCCTTTGGAATTTGAGGATGGGAAACCGGTATTGGAGTGGCAGGATGAGTGGGATTTATCGTGGTTTAATCGTCGTAAATAAAAATATAGAGTAAACACAAAAATATGGTAACCAGAAGAGAATTTATAAAAAAAGGCGGGTTGGCGCTTGTGGCTGCTGCCGTAGGCGGAACGCCTCTCCGGGCTGCCGTGGATAAAACCCGTGAAACCGTTTCGGCTTCAGGGTATGTGAGTAACCGTCCGGCTCTCGAAGAACGTCATTTTACTTCGCGGGCTGTGGAAAAGGTAATCAGCCGGGTAAAAGGGCAGTTGAAAGACCCGAAGCTTGCGTGGATGTTTGAGAATTGTTTTCCGAATACGTTGGATACGACCGTTGATTTTCAGATGCGGGACGGACGTCCCGATACTTTTGTGATTACCGGTGATATCAATGCGATGTGGTTGCGTGACTCCGGTGCCCAGGTATGGCCTTATGTACCGCTTTGTAAGGAAGACGAACAATTGCGTTTGTTGGTGGCGGGTGTTATCAACCGGCAGGTAAAATGTATTCAGATAGACCCTTATGCCAATGCTTTTACGCATGGAGACGAAGAGAGCGAGTGGAAAAAGGACTATACCGTGATGAAGCCTTATGTGCACGAGCGCAAATGGGAAATAGATTCTCTATGCTATCCGGTGCGGTTGGCTTATCATTATTGGAAAACGACGGGAGATACGAGCGTGTTCGATATGGAGTGGCAGAAAGCTATGGCTTTGATTCTGCAAACTTTTAAGGAGCAGCAGCGGAAAGAAGGAAAAGGACCTTATCGTTTTCAGCGAATGACTCCCCGGCAGTCGGATACCATGAATGTAGATGGCTGGGGACATCCGGTGTGTCCGGTGGGAATGATCGTTTCCTGCTTCCGTCCTTCCGACGATGCTACGGTATTCGGTTTTTTGATACCTTCCAATTTGTTTGCGGTGACTTCTTTGCGGCAATTGGCAGAGATTTCGAGAAAAGTGACCGGAAATACCGGATTTGCCCGCCAGTGTGAGGAATTGGCCGATGAAGTGGAGGAGGCTGTAAAGAAATATGCTATCAAAGCGCATCCGGCTTATGGTGATATTTATGCTTTTGAGGCGGACGGTTTCGGGAGTTGCTATTTAATGGACGATGCCAACATTCCCAGTTTGCTGGCTTTACCTTATCTGGAAAGCGTGGCTGCCAATGATCCGGTGTACCGGAATACGCGGCGTTTTGTGTGGAGTGAGGCCAATCCGTATTTTTTCAAAGGGAAAGCCGGAGAAGGAATCGGAGGCCCGCATATCGGATATGATATGGTGTGGCCGATGAGTTTGATCATGAAGGCTATGACAAGTACGGACGATGAAGAAATACGGACGTGTGTGAGGATGTTACGGGATACCGACGGAGGAACCGGATTTATGCATGAGTCTTTTCATAAAGATAATGCAGCGAAATTTACCCGTAAATGGTTTGCCTGGGCAAACACGTTGTTCGGCGAATTGATCGTGAAATTGGTGGATGAAGGAAAAGTCGGGCTATTGAATAATTTGTAGTTTTAATAAATACAATAGATCGGTAATATTAAAATGCTGTTCCTGCTATATTGGAACAGCATTTTATGTGTTTGATTTGTTATCCACTTTTTACCGGTAGTGGATGTTTCCGGAAGGAACTGTTGCGTTTATTCCGACGTTTTTTTCCTAATTGTGGCAAGCGATAAGGATGGAATGAATATTCCGGCGTGCGGGGAATTAATAACGAACTATCCGGTCACGGATAAAAGGATGTATCAAATCTTTGGGATAATGTCCATAATCTTTGTCGGTAGGCGTTTTCATAAATTCACTTTTTACGCCTTTTATAGAAATAGTATGCTTTTTTTCGTTCAAAGTAACGAAACCGAATAGCGCATCTTTGATTTCAAGTCCGGATTTAAACCCTAAAGCGCTGTTTACGGCAAAGTAGTGCACTCCACCGATTTGGTTGTAGTGATCTAAATGATCATGTCCGGCGAAACAAGCCACCACTTTGTGCTTTGTGGAGGGTGTGGAGTTTATTTCTTTGATGAGGTTGCGGACCTCCGAACGGTTGGGTACAGGGTTAGAGCCCCGGATCGTGATGTCGTCGAAAGTCTGATGCGAGAAAATAATAACGGGTTTATCTGTCTTTTGAATATCTTCTTTTAACCATACGATTTGTTCCGGACTGATCAGGTCGCGCGATTCCTTGGCAATGTAATAATTGGCTTTTGCAAAATCGACGAATTTTTCTTCCTTTCGGATAAAGTTACAATCCAGTACAACGAAGTGATAAGCCCCGCAATCGAAAGAATAGTGGGTTCCGGGCATCTCTTGTCTTTGGATAATCTCGTCTTTTGTCGCATAATCGAATTCATGATTGCCCAAAACGTGATATTTCTTGCCCGGATAGGTATTCCAAATGTTCAGCATATTTCGGTTGCTTTGTATTTTTCCGTTCGATAGGTCGCCTAATTGGATAATGAAGTCCGGTTTTTCAATTTTTGCCTGCTCGACGAATGCCCGGATCCGTGCCGTATCGTCGTGAACATCGGAGATTATGCCGAATTTAATGATTTTTTTATTTTTTGTTTTATCACTTCCCTGGACAGGGTGTATATAACAGAATAATGCGCAAATAATAACAATTCCTGTTCTTGTGAACCAGGAAATAGTTGTTTGATATTTCATGTCAGATAGATTTATAACATTACAAGTTTAGAAAAATATTTTTAATTTAAAAAATATTACTTTAAAAGTGGAAACAAAATCAGACATACCT
>OGOU01000092.1_pt1 | contig 89389 bp, 59 predicted proteins | sample 1552721 | NCBI WGS metagenome assembly OGOU01 (sample SAMEA2580176, study PRJEB22360) | human gut metagenome | biome: human gut; feature: human-associated habitat; material: faeces | place: Denmark | collected 2008/2010
TTAAGCGAAACTAACTACTGGTTATCAATCAATTATCAAACAAAAAAAGTTTGCCTCAACGGACAACCTTCTTTTTGCACAAAAATTAGGTTTAAAGGGAAACACCTCCGGGATCTGTGTATAGCTATTTGTCACTTCCTCGGGCCTGATTAACGGTACTTTCTCTGAAATAAAACGTCCTTATTGCAAAATAACAGCAAATTTCATCCGAACTGGAGGTTCGTTCCTCCGTACTGCAAGTGAAGCAATCAAAGAAGTACACCTCTGAAAGGAAGAGGAGATTTTTCTTTTTCCAGGAAAACCTGAGAAATTTACAATTTCCTCCTTTATAAAAAAATACAAGACCTTAGCATAAACGTAGTAAACTAACCTTTCTCCCTCCGCAATTACCTCTCAATCACCTGTCCGATTATCGGAACAATCAGGTTGAACGAATCTTTTTTGGCGGCTTCCAGTTCATTCTTTAAAGGTTCATCCCAAGGGTGTTTGGCCAGTGCATACTTAGAATGATGGACGGTTACGATCTGTTTGGCTTTTAAGTCTTTGGCAACCTGTCCCAAATATTGAGGCAGCGTATGGATATACCGCCAGTTTTCGTTGTATTGTCCGTTTTCCAGAATTGCCAGGTCGATATTCGGAAATTGCTCGCCAATCTCTGCAAAATGTGTATCGTAACCGCTATCTCCTCCCATATAAACCGTTTGCGAAGGTGTTTCAATTAAAAAAGACGCCCATAACGTCCGATTGGAAGTCAAGCCGCGACCGGAAAAATGACGGGCGGGCAAAGCATGTATGATAAATCCTTCATCCAGTAAAGCCGTCTCCTTCCAGTCCAGTTCCACCATATTTTCCTTATCAAAACCCCAGTATTCAAAATGCTCACCTACTCCCAACGGGCAAATTATTTTACGGATACGATCCCTTAATCGTGTCACGGTGCGGTAGTCCAAATGATCCCAATGATCGTGGGTAATAACAAGGTAGTCTATATCCGGCATGTCCTCGGGCGTATAAATATTGGTTCCTTTGAAGGGCTTATTGATAAACGAAACGGGCGAAGCTATACAAAAAACCGGGTCTACCAATATTCGCTTCCCCGACAATTGGAGCAGATAAGAAGAATGTCCGAACCAGACCATCAGCTCACTATCCCTCACCAATCCCCTCAAATCAGTTTTGATTGCCGGAACGGGTTCGTCCGGGACAAGCCCATCCGGTTTGGAAAACAGAAATTCCCACATCGTTTGTAATCGTCCCTTACCCGAAGTCATCAATTCCGTCGGATGTACATTCCTAAATTCCCCGTCCCGGTATTGAGGCGAACGCTTTATCCTTTCCAACCGCTCCCCTCGCGGCAAACGCCCGAAACTCGGCTGGCGCATAAAAGCAAATCCGGCCATTCCCACAATCATCACAATTCCTGCCACTATTCCAATCATCATACGCCATCGAATTTTTGTTATAAACTTCATCGTCTGGTCCTTTTACCCATTCTCTACCAGCGAATATCCCCTGCTATCAGCCTGCAACAGATTATTCCCGGTAATTTATTTTCTATCTTCTTCAAAAAATCATCTTTATTTAAAATACAAAATTACGCTGTTTTCTTTCAGATCCGATACATAAATTACAGATATTCTTACCATTTTTACAGACAACACCTATAAATCCATGAATTGCCCGATAACAGCGGCCGGAAGGGAGAAAGTTTGCGGGCCACGAGGGTAGCAGACCGGCACAAAAACAGAGCAGAACCGAAAGCGGTATACCAACCAGTATGTGAAACTTAGCAAAACAAGAATTTTCTTTCTTTATTCCGACCGAATAGAAAATCGTCCCCTAAACCCACACAAATGCCCTTCCCTCACCTATACATACAGAGGGCCACACAATTAAAAAAAACGTATGTAGTCTGACCTCAGAGCATACATACGCTTTTTCTTTTTTATCCTTTTGAGACTTGTTTTTTCAGGTTACGAAAAATGGGTCTCAACTTTCCATTTATTCTTCGTATCTTATTATCGTTTGTTCCCGGTCGGCTCCTACAGACACAATCTTCACCGGCACTCCCGTTTGTTCTTCGATAAAGCTGACATACGCATTAAATTCTTCCGGAAATTCATCCTCGGAAGTCATCTGTGTCATATCTGTTTTCCAGCCGGCAAATTCTTCGTAAACGGGTTCTATTCCTTCATTAATTTCATAAGGGAATTCCGTCGTAATCTCTCCATTCACCTTATAGGCAACACAGGCTTTTATCGTATCGAAAGAATCCAGCACATCGCTCTTCATCATTATCAATTGGGTAACACCATTAATCATAACGGCATATTTTAAAGCCACCAAATCCAACCATCCACAACGCCGCGCTCTACCGGTTACCGACCCAAATTCATGCCCCAGAGTCGACATAGCCTTTCCGACTTCGTCAAACAATTCCGTCGGGAAGGGTCCGCTTCCTACCCGGGTACAATAAGCCTTAAAAATACCGTATACTTCCCCGATTCGCCGAGGCGCAACCCCCAAACCTGTACAAGCACCCGCACAAATCGTATTAGAAGAAGTTACGAACGGATAAGAACCAAAATCGATATCCAACATCGTTCCCTGAGCCCCCTCTGCCAACACCGTTTTTCCTTCCTTCAGAAGATTATTGATTACATGCTCGCTATCAATTAAAGCAAATTGTTTCAAATAATCGACAGCTTCAAACCATTCTTTTTCCAGTTTTGTTATGTCGTATTGGTAATTCAGGGCCCGCAATATCGTCTCGTGTTTCGCTTTTGCCTTTGCATATTTTTCAGGAAAATTATTCAGGATATCGCCCACTCTCACCCCATTACGACTTACCTTATCCGTATAAGCCGGTCCTATTCCTTTCCCTGTTGTTCCAATTTTTGCATCTCCCTTCGCAGCTTCATAAGCAGCATCTAACATACGATGTGTGGGTAAAATGAGATGTGCCTTTTTAGAAATACACAATTGTTTCCGTATATCATGTCCGCTTGCAGCTAAACCCTCTGCTTCCTGTTTAAATAACAAAGGATCCAACACGACACCATTTCCGATAATATTCATTTTCCCTCCCTGAAATATCCCGGAAGGAATAGAACGCAGAATATATTTTTCTCCGGCAAACTCCAACGTGTGACCGGCATTCGGACCTCCCTGAAAACGGGTTACCAAATCATACTTCGGCGTTAGGACATCTACTACTTTTCCTTTCCCTTCATCTCCCCATTGTAATCCAAGTAACACATCTACTTTCATTGTACTCTTTTTGTTAAAACGACTTCCGGTTATTATACAATAACTCAAAAATCCAATTATTGATTATTACTATATGCTCTACCTCCCTAAAAGACATTCCGGATGTCCTCTTTCACCTTACTCCACAAAAAACTGTTTTTTCGGGAAACACTCCGAAAAAACACAAACGTACAAAGTTAATCTTTTTAAAAGAATTCCTATCTTTTCCGATCTATTTTAACAAGAATAAATTCTGCCGGATTCCTCTTTTCCCTGTACCACCGCCGATCTGTTTCGAAAAGTTATTTTTTACCGGCTTGACAAGATTTACATATACCGTACACATACATTAAACGATGATGCACCGAAAAGTTTCGCTTCTCGGCAATATATTCGGTAATTTCATCCAGCCTATTATCTGAAAATTCTTCTACTTTTCCGCATTTCAGGCAAATCAGGTGTTCATGCCGGTCATTATTATAGGCCCTCTCAAACTGAGCTGTATTATTTTTAAATTGATGTTTGATCACCAAATTACAATCCAGCAATAACTCGATCGTATTATAAATAGTCGCCCGGCTCACCCGATAATTCTTTTTATTCATCGCCACAAAAATAGCTTCCACATCAAAATGTTCGGGACGGGAATAAATTTCCTCCAATATGGCATAGCGTTCCGGAGTCTTCCGGCAACCTTTCTTTTGCAAGTAAGCCGTAAAAATTTCCTTTACCACATCTTTCATTTCTCCCTGTATTAAGTTGCAACTGACATCAATTTTCTACATTCTCCACCCGAGATACTTTTTCTACGCCTTTTAAAGAAGAAATCTTCGAAATCAAGCGATTCAAATCGGCCGTATTGTGTACATAGACATGAATCATTCCTTCAAAAATCCCATCTTTTGTCTCAAAATGTATCATCCGCATATTCACCCCGTTTTCTTTGGATATAACGGCCGTAATATCACTTACGACGCCCACTCGGTCGATACCGGAAAACTGCATGATCGCAGGGAAAGACATTACTTTATGAGTTACCCATTTCACAGGTACAATTTTGTCCCCATAACTGGACATCAACCGTATAGCCTCGGGGCATTTACGTTTATGAACCGTCACTTTCCCTCCTATACTCATCCCGACAACATCATCTCCCGGAATAGGGCTACAACAAGGGGCGATGACGATATCGGTATTTTCATCACTGACTTCCTCCTCCCGATTATCTTTATTTTTCCGATCCTCGCTATCTCTATCACTCCAGAGGAATTGTAGCTTCCAATACTTCATAAATCTATTTTCAGCTTTCTTTTTCAATTCCTTTACAATTTGTTCGCGCGTCACAACATTTCTCGCAATTTCCGCATATAAATCTTCTTTGCTCTTCAGTTTTAATTGCGCCAATATCTTCTTCAAAGGCTCGGAAGTAGAAGGTAATTTCAATTCTTTGACAATTCCTTCAAAAATGATAATACCCCGCCGGATCTGATCTTTGCGTTCCTTTTTAAAGGCAGCGTCAATATGGGACTTCGCTTTTGCCGTAACGACAAAATCCAGCCACTCTTTCTGCGGCTTCTGTCTGTCGCTGGTCAATACTTCTACCTGATCTCCGCTCTGAAGTACATAACTCATCGGGACTAATTTATGATTGACCTTCGCTCCTATACAAGTGTTCCCGATTTCAGTATGTATGTCATAGGCAAAATCCAAGGCTGTAGCCCCTTTTGGTAAAGTTTTCATATGCCCTTTGGGAGTAAATACCCGGATTTCCTTAGCAAAAAGATTCAGCTTAAATTCATCCAGGAATTCCAATGCATCAGAATCAGACTGTTCCAGCATCTCCTTGATACCGGCCAACCATTTATCCAGTTCGGAATTGCCTTCTCCTCCTTCACTTTTATACTTCCAATGGGCGGCTAATCCTTTCTCGGCAATTTCATCCATTCGCTGGGAACGGATCTGCACCTCTATCCACTGTCCGGAAGGCCCCATTACAGTTACATGCAAAGCCTCATATCCATTTGCCTTAGGCGTACTTACCCAGTCCCTGATACGCTCAGGTTTAGGCCGGTATAAATCGGTGATCAAAGAATAAATATTCCAACATTGCCATTTCTCCGGTTGTTCCACTTTGGGCTTAAATACAATCCGTACCGCCAACAAATCATAAATTTCATCAAAGCTGATATTCCGTTTCTGCATTTTCAACCACACCGAATATACACTTTTCGTACGGGCCGTTATGGTATATTCATACCCGTTTTTATCCAGCTTTCCCCGAATCGGTTCGATAAATTTCTCAAACAAACCGGAATATTCCCTGTGATAAGCTTCTATTTTTTTAGCGATCACTTCATATTCCTCCGGATGTTCGTACTTTAAGCTTAGGTCTTCCAATTCCGTCTTGATCGCATGAAGTCCCATCCGATGAGCCAAAGGCGCATAAATATATAAAGTTTCACTGGCAATCTTAACCTGTTTATGCTCAGGCATAGAAGATAAGGTCCGCATATTATGTAAACGATCGGCAATTTTGATTAAAATCACCCGGACATCATCTGCCAACGTCAGTATCATTTTCCGGAAGCTCTCGGCCTGCTTACTCGTATCGGAGCCCATCACCTCCCGAATCTTTGTCAGGCCGTCTACCAAAGAAGCGATTTTCGGCCCGAACAAACTTGCAATATCCTCTACAGTATAATCGGTATCCTCTACGACATCATGCAATAAAGCCGCTACAACAGATTTTGTCTTTAAACCGATTTCCTTAGCCGTAATCTTAGCCACAGCTATCGGGTGCAAAATATAAGGTTCTCCCGATCGTCTTTTCATCCCTTTATGGGCTTCATTGGCAAAATCAAAGGCTTTCTTTATCAACTGTTTACTTTCCTTTGTTGTTCCCGGCCATAACGAGGCGAGCAAATCGTCAAAAGCATTTTTTATTAATTCCTGGTCTGTCATCATCTCCTCTTTTACTACGAATAAAAGCCATATATTTCCCTTTCTCTCCTTTTTCCCACCGATACTCGCCTGTCGGAAATTTATTTACCTCTTCTCCGAATCGCCGGCAAGTTATTTCAAAGATATAAATTCTCGTAAATATATACGATTACAAATCATAAATTCTGAAAAAGATATTAAAAATTAGGTTATTTTCTTCTTTCCGGTTTTCTTTGTGTTTCCCAAATCACAACTCTATTTGCTCTGCAGCTAAATCTTCACCCATAAACATCCCGGCCATACGATCGAATAAGCCTGTTTTTTCGGTAGTCAAATAGTGTATATCTCCCTTTTTTTCAATCCGTTTTTCCATCTCAGGATGCCGGAATAAATAATCTTTCAAACGGTCTGCCACAATATGCCCCTGCTCAATCAAGGTCACCCCTTCGGGCATATTCCGGGCAATCAGCTCCCTCAATAAGGGATAATGCGTACATCCCAGGATGACTGTATCGATCTCTGGATCGCTCTTAAATAATTCGTCCGCATATTTTTTTACAAAATAGGCTGTCCCTTCTCCCGCCAACTCATTGTTTTCTACTAAAGGTACCCACATCGGGCAAGCCACCTGAGTAATATGAAAATATCCCCGACCGTACAATTTCTCTATTTCCAAAGGATAAGATTCAGAAGCGACCGTTCCTTTGGTGGCCATGATCCCGACATGCCTGTTGCGGGTATAGTCCGCCAAAGCTTCTACACTGGGACGGATGACTCCCAACACCCTCCGGCTGTTGTCTAAACGAGGTAGATCGATCTGCTGAATTGTCCGCAAAGCTTTTGCGGATGCCGTATTACAAGCTAACACCACCAAGGGACATCCCAGTTCAAAAAGCTTCTTTACAGCTTGTTCCGTATACCGATAAACGACGTCAAAGGACCTGGTTCCATAAGGAGTTCGCGCATTATCACCCAAATATACATAATTGTATTGAGGTAGTACACTCCTTATTTCTTTCAGTATCGTTAGTCCGCCATAGCCGGAGTCAAATATGCCAATAGGTCCTTTTGTCTTCTCCATATTTCTCAAAAGTTTTAGCTCAAAAATACAGATGAATTTGCACAAACCGAAAATTTTTGCATAAAAATAGCCGCCTTATCAGGCGGCTTATCTTATTTTTCGACTGACTTACTGGATTCCCAATTTCTTTTTTACCAAAGGTAAAATATCTTCAGAGGTTTCTGAAGCATACAAAATAGCTCCTGAATTCATATCAAAAATATAAGTAAAGCTATTCTCTTTTGCCACATCCTGAATGGCTTTATGCGCTTTATCCATAATGGGCTGTAAAAGATCATCCTGAGCTTTCTTGAATTCATTCATGGCTATTTCCTCGAATTTTTGAATCCGTTGTCCCAACTCCTCAATTTCCTGTTGTTTGGATGTCTTGATAATATCGGAATAGGTAGCTTCATTTTTCTGATAATCTGTAACCAGATTCTGCCATTGGGTTCTCAGGTTTTGACTTTCCTTTTGAATATCATCCTGCTTTGTTTCCAGCTGTTTTTGTGCGGCAGCCATTTCCGGCATAGCGGCGATCAGTTTGCTACTTTCAATATGTCCTAATTTTACTGGTCTCTGCTGGGCAGATGCTCCGAGTGCGGCCATCGTGAATACCGCTAATAACAACCATTTCATTTTATTTCTCATTCTATTCGTTTTTATTTTATCTATTTAAAATCCTTCCCAATACTCTTCCGTTATTCAGTACAAAAATAATAAAATAATTAAGCATTTCAATTGTCTTGCGAAATTTGAAGTCTGAAAAATAGCCATAAATCTCTAACAAAACCAAAGTGGTCTCCGTTTGCTCAGCCGGTGCTCCATTTTTTAAAATTCCTGTCCCAATACAAAATGTATTTGTGAGCCAGATGCACCCGGACGTCCCGGAACATCATCGAAGCCATATCCCCAGTCTATACCCAACATACCGAACATCGGCAAGAATACCCTGACACCCACTCCGGCAGAACGATAAAGATTAAAAGGCTCGAATTCTTTCAACTCATACCAGGAGTTACCGGCTTCTAAGAAACACAATGCATAAATAGTAGCCGACTGGGATAAAGTAATCGGATAACGAACTTCCAGCGTCCATTTGGAATACAAACTAGCGTCGGCAGCATCCGGTGCAATAAAATTCGAACCTGCATTCGTTAAGGATCCGTTTTCATATCCTCTCAAACCGATATATTCACGTCCATATAAACTGTATCCGGACATTCCGTCTCCCCCCATTTCAAATCCTTCAAAAGGAGAACGCTTATATTTGTTGTAATATCCCAGGAAACCGTATTGCACTCCTGCATACAAAACCAGCTTTTCGTTCCGGTCCAAAGGCATAAACATTTTGCCGCTGAATTTCCACTTGTGATATTCTATCCATCTATATCTTTCTTTTTGAGTCAACGTATTCCCCTTATAATTGTTTCCATCAAACCAAGAATAAGGAAGAGTAAACGTCAATCCCAACAAGAAATCACTACCTTTACGGGTATAAAGCGGATTATCGATAGAACTACGTCTCAATTGGAAAGCGAAGGAAAGATTATTGGAATTACCGTTACTAAATATATAGTAAGGCCAGTTTCTCAACCGATACCGCTGATAAGATACTTCCGTATACATGGTAAAGAAGTCATCCGGCCAAGTCACCCTTCTTCCTAAACCGACACTAAATCCGAAAGTAGTCATCAACTGATTGTCATCGTATAAATCCTTGGAACTATTCACATAATAAGAATGATTATAATAATTCGAAGAATAACCGGTCTGACGGGAATAATAAGCAGATACACTCAACGAATTCGGTTTCTTACCTCCTAACCAAGGTTCCCGGAAAGAAGCACTGACTGAAGTATAGTATTTACCGTTTGTCTGATACTTCAAACTCAATGTCTGTCCGTCTCCCTGAGGCAACGGCCGGTAAGAATCCCAATTGAAAATATTCCGGATAGAAAAATTCGTAAACGTTAAACCGACAGAACCGATAATCATACCAGCTCCCCAACCTCCGGAAAGTTCTACCCGATCGTTTGCTTTCTCTACCACACTGAAGATGACGTCAGCCGTTCCGGATTCCGGATCCGGTTTCACGTCCGGCTTAATTTGCTCCGGATCGAAATGTCCCAGGTTTGCCAACTCCCGCATACTACGCATCACATCTTCCCGGCTGAATAATTCTCCTGGATATACGTACAATTCCCGTCTGGCAACATGTTCATGCGTACGATCATTTCCTTTGATAATAACCCGGTTGATCGTCGCCTGAGGACCTTCGAAAATACGGATTTCTACATTTATAGAGTCTTTGCCCACCACTGTTTCTACAGGCATAGCCCGGAAAAACAGGTAACCGTTATTTACATACAACTTATCGACAGCCGTATTTTCATCGTCTTTCAGACGTTCATTAAAATATTTCTTATTGTATACATCCCCTTTCTGTATATTCAAAATACGGGATAAACGCTCGGAATCATACACCGTATTTCCCACCCAGGAAATATTATTATAGTAATACCGTTGGCCTTCATTTACATCAATGTATATTTTCACCCGTTTGGGAGAAACCTGTACGACACTATCCGAAACGATAAGAGCGTCCCGATACCCTTTTTCATTGTATTTATCCAACAAATTGTATTTATCATCTTCGTAACTATCCTGAATATATTTCGAAGATTTGAAAAAGTTAACCAGCGATTTTTCTTTTGTTTTCTTCATAGCCCTTTTGAGCACAGAAGCTTTCACCTCTTTGTTGCCGGTTAGGATGATATCCTGAATCTTTATTTTATTATTCCGTTCGATTACAACATCCAATATGACAAAATTATCCCGTTCCGGATCATCCCGCTGTAATACTTTCACAGAAATATTATAAAATCCTTTTTCCTTAAAATATTTCTCGACGATATGCTTTAAATTAGAAATCATATTATCCGTCACCTGAGTACCCGGTAAAGGATTAATGCGTTCTTTAATCTTATTTTCTTCCGACTTTTTTAAACCCACATAATTGATCTTCGATAACTTTTGACGTTCCTGTAAATTCAGAATTAAATATACCTTATTGCCCACAATCTTATCGACAGCTATCGTAATATCCGAAAAAAGTCCGTTGGAATACAGACGCTTTACGGCCCTTGTCGGCACGTCTCCGGGTATTTTAATTTCAGACCCGATCACAAGACCCGCCAACTGAATTAAAGTTTCCGGGTCATAATGATCCGCAATGCCCGTCACCTCAACACCAGCCAGTTCGTAAGTCTTTGGAGAGGAATAATACACCTCTGTACCCCTCAATGTATCAGCTGACTGAGCCCATCCCTGGTAAAAACAAAAAAAGGTTACTATAAGACAAAGAATTATCCTTCTTACCATCTGTTTTCTCTCGTTACAAAATATTTACTCCTATACAAATCTAAATTTCCGAAAACTTCAACTGTTTTTCAACTGTTCTCCTATCTTTCCGAACCGTCTTTCCCTTTGCTGAAAATTACGGATTGCCAAATATAAATCATCTTTTTCAAAATCAGGCCAAAATTTATCAATAAAATAAAATTCGGTATATGCACATTGCCATAAAAGGAAATTACTCAAACGACATTCTCCACTCGTGCGGATCAGCAAATCGGGATCCGGAATATCCACAGTAGTCAGATAAGTAGCAAAATCAGCTTCCGTCAAAACGTCCGGATCCGGAATATTTCCTTCCAGCGTAGCCCGTACTATTTTCTTTGCCGCTTCCAAAATCTCCCAACGGGCACCATAACTCAAAGCCAGTACCAACTTAAGCCCCTTGTTAGCGGTCGTATTTTTGATCAATTCTTCCAGTTTCAATTGTACAGAAACAGGTAAATCCGTCATATTTCCAATCACTTTTACGACAACTCCCTGTCGAATCAAATTGTCCATCTCCCGCATAATGGCATCTACCATAAGTGACATCAGCGCATTGATCTCTTCCCGAGGACGTTTCCAGTTTTCTATTGAAAAAGTATAAAGGGTCAAATATTCTAAACCGACCTCTCCCGCTGCCTCCACAATTTTCTTTACCGTATCCACCCCTTGCTGATGTCCATAGATACGATTCAGACCTTTTGCTTTTGCCCAGCGTCCGTTACCATCCATAATAATAGCGACATGCCGCGGCAAATTTTCTTTTTCTATTAATTCAAACATAGTATACAATCACAGGTCTATTACCAAGAATTTTCTATTTATTTAAATGAGCCGGAACATTCAAAAATATAAATATACAAAAGAGAACGGTCTTTGACTCGATTTTCTCCCTTACATAAGGCAGAAATTGAGAAACCAAAGTCCTTGACACTTCCTTTCAAATGTCCGTTAATCAGCAAAACATCACCCCATCACCCCCAAGGAACATCCCTCCGAAGGCCCGAGAAAAGATATTCAAACAACCAAACATTTTTACATTCGGATTTTCTGAACCTCTGAACTTCTCCTATGTCCCTCCCCTATCTACTCCTAAAAATCGTTCAAAGATAGTAACAATCACAAGAAAAGCGAAAAGTGAAAAGTGAAAAAACGGGTAATAAATACAAAGAATGTATAATATTATTTATTTAAATGTCTCTTTATAGTTAAGGTTTTTCCATCCCTGTATACCCCGGAATTATTTCAATTTATTTTCGCCACCGTTCCGATTGCGAAAATCCTCTCCCCAACCCAGTTTATTTCGCAAAGTTCCGTAGTAATTATGCCCCGGTAAATTGACAACCCGAATTTTAAATTCCCCGTTTTTTATTTCAATTTCGCAATCATCTTTCATTTTTTCTATCCGGGAATCCAAACTCAGCATAAAATCCCCTGTCCGGCCCTCTACTTTCAAACGAATGAGGACATCATCCGGAACCAATAAAGTACGCATCGTCAAATTATGAGGACATACGGGGGTCAGAATAATATTTTTACATTCCGGATGCACAATAGGCCCTCCTCCGCTCAAAGAATAGCCTGTGGATCCTGTCGGACTGGCAACGATTAAACCATCGGCCCAATAAGTAGTCAGATATATGTCTCCGATATAGGCATGTATTTTTAACATAGAAGAAGTATCCGTTTTATGTACGCTTACTTCATTCAATCCATAATTAAACCCGGGGAATTCCCCGCCTTTTACGTTCAGACACAACAGATTTCTTTCCTCGGTCGTATATTTCCCTTCGTCTATATAAGCTACGGCCGCATCTATTTCTTCCACAGAAATATTCGCTAAAAATCCCAAATGTCCTGTGTTCATTCCTAAAACCGGAATTCCACTATCCTTCACATATAATACCGCATCTAAAAATGTTCCGTCTCCCCCGATACTCAACAGCATTTCCGCCCCTGTTGCCAACAGATTATCCCGATTATAAACTCCCCGGAACAAGTCTTTGCAATCAAAACGTTCCCCCAGTATTTTCTTGAAATTATCTTCACAATCCAATACGATATTCCGCTCCTTTAATTGGCACAACATTCTTCTCAAATAAGGGAAGAATCCTTCACTTACATTTTTTCCGTATACAGCAACAATTCTCGGCCCCATTTTTCAAAAATTATTGTTTTTCTTCGGTCGTTTTTTTCTCGCCTTAACTTTCTCAGCAGGAACAGGAAAACAACTTTCAGTATTGCGGATAACGCCCTGAATGCGTAAAGTCAATTCCCGGCATTCTTCCTCTAATTTATCCGATACGGAATTAGGAAGGTACCGATAATACCGGGCCGTACGTAACATATGCCGGATTTCATTACAAGCTGACTCTGCCGCTGAAAGAAAAGCACAATATTGTGGCTGAGAAGTGGCATGTCCGGATTCTGTCAAATTTCCTAATATAGCTAAAACGATACGACGGAAATGACGATTGAAACTATAACTTCCGGCATCCGAAATCTGTCTGTAAATTTCTTCCACCAGATTTTCGGCATCCTGCCACATCTGCATTTCACCGATATTCAATTTCCTGTTCATATTCTTTCTGCATTTGTATTATTCGGGAAAGACCGGAATATCCTCTTAAAAGAGGGACTAAAGATACAACTTTTTACGAAGAAAAGAGGAGTATCTGCCGATAATTATAGAGAACCGTTTCCAAAGTTTTTTCGTAACAAAAAGAGGAAATGTAGACCGGACGACTGATTCTGTTTCCTTATCTTTCCTACAATTGGAGTTTTCCATTCAAAAAGTTAAAATGTAAGATGTATATTTCTCAATTTTATCCTACATTTGTGATGTAAATTTTAAACATTAAAAACATGTTGCCTAAATTTCTTATTGCAGACAATTCACAGGAAGCCATTGATTTGGTATATGTTGTCCACACAGAAACGCCACGCTGCATTATTCAATGTGACCTCGATGGTTTTTACAGCAATCAGCGTATCTATTGGATTGACGAAGAACCGCTTTCTCAGGATGATATCGACACCTTACTGGAAGAAGCGGAAGAATTTTATGAAAAAGAACTGGATAACCAAGAAGACATTTACGATGAAGAAGAATAGAATTTGCTAATATGTCGGTAAAACCGTATTCCTCCCCTTTTTATGAAGGAACACATTCATTTATCTGCACATTAATAAAGTAAAAAGATGTATACAAAAGAAGACTTAAAAGAATTTAAACGCCGTAAAATAAAACCAGAACAAATTGATAAGCAAATCGAAAATTTCAAAAAAGGATTTGAATTTGTCAATTTAGTAGAACCAGCCACTTTAAACAACGGAATAAAATCGGTTCCCACTGAAGAGGAAAATTACCTGATCGATCTCTATGAAAAGGGAAGCCAGAAAGCCGATGTGATAAAAATGGTCCCGGCTTCCGGATCCGCGACCCGTATGTTTAAAAAGCTTTTCACGTTCATGGAAACCTATAAAGGTGAAGCGGAAGAATTCCTGAAATTTGTTCAGGATAAGAGTCCCGACAGTATGCATGAATTTTTCTTACACCTCAATGAATTTCCCTTCTACACCCACTTGAAAAATGTCATGTGGAATGATGAACAGGACTTACAAAAAATGCTCGACAAGAGAATGTTTACCGACATTCTAGCTTATATCCTCACGGAAAAAGGTTTAAATTACGGGGATACCCCTAAAGGATTGGTGGATTTTCACGTATACCGGGATTTTGTCAGGACTCCCTTCGACGAACATCTAGTAGAAGCTGCCCTCTATTGCAAAAAAGGCCGGGAAGCCCATTTGCATTTCACTGTCTCAGAAGAATACGTACCTCGTTTTAAAGATCGTCTGGCAAAAGTAAGTAAGGTCTTTGAAAAAATGTTCAATGTAAAATACAAAGTTACCTTCTCTATTCAAAAACCGTCTACCGACACAGTAAGTATAGACGAAAACGGAGAACTCATCCGGGATGAGGCAGGCAAAATCCTCTTCAGACCAGGAGGGCACGGTGCATTAATCCACAACGTCAACGACATTAAAGCAGATATCATTTTTATCAAGAACATCGACAATGTTTCGCCGGACCGGAGTAAGGCTGATACCGTCAAATACAAAAAACTGTTAGCCGGTACTTTGTTTGAGATCCAAAGTAAAGTTTTCGAACACTTGGATTTACTCGATAAAAGAGGGGTAACAGAAGCTCAATTGGACGAAACAGAAGCTTTTATTGAAGCGAATCTCGGTTATAAAAAAGCGGAGGGACTTCAATTTAAAGATAAGAAAGGACGTGTAAAATATTTACGAAACATTTTGGACCGTCCGATTCGGGTATGCGGCATGGTAAAAAATGAAGGAGAACCAGGGGGAGGACCTTTCTGGGTAAAAACGGCCGACGGCAGTTGCCGCCTTATGATCATCGAATCAGCTCAGATAAATCTGAAAGACAAAGAGCAAAAGAAAATTTTTGAACGCTCCACTCATTTTAATCCGGTAGATTTGGTCTGCGGAACTAAGAATTACAAAGGGAAGCGATTTGATTTGACAAATTTTGTCGATCCCAGCCAAGGCTTTATTACTACCAAATCCTATAAAGGCAAAGACATCCGGGTACAGGAATTACCCGGCTTATGGAACGGAGCCATGGCAGAATGGATTACGGTGTTTGTGGAAGTTCCTTTGAGCACATTTACCCCGGTGAAAACGGTATTCGACTTGAGAAGGACCGAACACCGGAATGTTTTTTCGAAATAGAAGACTGTCTATAAAGTTACTTTTTCCGTTTTCTCTTCGAGGAGGGGGCTCAAGGCCCCCCAAAGAAAGCCTGTCAGAAAAGTATCTTCATAACAAAAGCAAAAAATACTGTATTTTCAGCAGAAATAATACCCGATTTATATGAAAAAAAACGAGAATTATCTTTTATTGATTTTAAAAGGATGCGCTATGGGCGCTGCAGATGTTGTTCCGGGCGTATCAGGAGGGACAATCGCTTTCATCACCGGTATTTATGAGAAATTGATCAATTCGATTAAAAGCATCGACCTCGAAGCAATCCGATTACTATTTCAATTAAAAACGACATCTTTTTGGAAAAAAATAAATGGAAATTTCTTATTATCCGTTCTCTGTGGAATCGGTATTTCTATTTTTTCTTTGGCCAAGCTCATGACTTATCTCCTCACGCATCACCCTATCGAAACGTGGTCGTTTTTTTTCGGCTTAATCATTGCCTCCGCTTTTTTGGTGTCGAAAGAGATTAAAAAATGGGATATTTTCACCATCATCTCCCTTGTTGCAGGAATCTGTGCTGCCTATACGATTACAGTACTCACACCTGCTTCTACCCCTCAAAGCTGGTGGTTTATCCTGCTATCCGGAGCCATTGCCATTTGTGCAATGATTTTACCCGGAATTTCCGGAGCATTTATTTTAGTTCTGCTGGGTAAATACTATTTTATTATAGGAGCTGTAGGACGTTTGGACATCGGGATACTCGCCATTTTTGCCGTAGGAGCCCTAATTGGTATCATCAGTTTTTCTCATTTACTTTCGTGGTTACTGAAGAATTACCACAATATGACCATTGCTTTATTAACGGGCTTTATGGTAGGTTCTTTAAATAAGGTATGGCCCTGGAAAGAAACGATCGAATTTTTTAGGGACAGTCATGGCATCCAACAGGCCTTAATTGAAAAAAATGTTTCGCCGGCTACTTTTGGAACATTGCAAACCTGTAACGGGAATTTATTCTTTTCCGAGAAAATACTCTCCCAAAATCCATGCGGACCAGGAGAAATCATTTCCCAAGGAGATCCCATGCTCGGACTGGCAATTGCCTTCTGTGTTTTTGGATTTCTTCTCATTTGGGGAGTAGAAATGCTCGGGAAAAAAATGAAAGCTAAGCACGCCTGACAAGATGGTACAATACGGACTCATCGGTTATCCACTAGGACATTCTTTTTCAAAGAAGTATTTTACCGAAAAATTTGAAATAGAAAAAATACAGGCGGAATATCTAAATTTCGAAATAGAAAATCTGGATGTTTTACCGGACCTACTGGAAAAGCATCCGGATTTAAGGGGATTTAACGTGACCATTCCTCACAAACAACATATTCTCCCTTTTTTAGCAAAACAAAGTGAAGAAGCGTCGGCGATCGGGGCCGTCAATTGTGTTAAAATAGAACGACATGCCTCCAATTATCAACTAATAGGCTACAATACAGACACATATGGCTTTCGCAAAGCCCTGCTCAACTTTATCCCCCCAGGGATAAAATATAGCCTTGTACTCGGAAACGGCGGAGCTGCCAAAGCGATACGTTACACTTTACATCAATTGGGTATCACCTCCCTCACCGTAACTCGTACTCCCCGATCCGGGCAAGAAATCGGTTATACAGAAGTGGCCCCTTATTTAGCAGATCATCTTCTCCTCGTCAATACGACCCCTTTAGGTACCTGGCCGAATATAGCTGATTTTCCCCCTATCCCCTACGAATATTTAACTCCCCGGCATTATCTTTTCGATCTTGTCTATAATCCAGAAAACACAGCATTTATGAAAAGAGGAGCAGCAGCCGGAGCTCATGTTTGCAACGGATGGGGCATGCTGATCGGACAAGCAGAAGCCGGTTGGAAAATTTGGACGACCGATCTGGTCGAATAAAGAATGATTAAAATGTTTTCAGATTGGAAAATATTTTGTTATCTTCGCAAACGTTAGCATTTAAACTATGTACCAACCGTCTGAATACTATTTTGTACTGGCCTACATCATGGGAGCTCTAAAATTCCATTGGGGATTATAAAAGGATGATTCCTGTTTCCAACTCCTATTGTAAAATCAGCAAGAAAAAATTTTATTTTCACTTTAAAGCCATTAAACCATGCAAAAACAATTGTTACTGGGTGTAGAAGCCATTGCCCAGGGTGCTATCGATAGCGGAATATCCGGTGTATATGCTTATCCCGGAACACCTTCTACAGAAATTACAGAGTATATTCAAAACTCGCAACAAGCTATTCAAAGGAATATCCACAGAGAATGGTCTGCCAATGAAAAGACAGCCATGGAAGCAGCATTGGGCATGTCCTACGCAGGAAAAAGGGCCTTGGTCTGCATGAAACATGTCGGTATGAATGTCGCCGCAGATTGTTTTATGAACGCGGCCATTACGGGAGCAAATGGAGGAATCGTCATTACCGCAGCAGACGATCCTTCTATGCATTCTTCCCAAAACGAACAAGATTCCAGAGTATACGGAAAATTCGCTTTGATTCCGATCCTGGAACCCTCTAATCAACAAGAAGCTTACGAAATGGTACGCTATGCTTTCGCCCTGTCCGAAACCGTCGGAAGTCCCGTATTGCTTAGAATCACTACCCGTCTGGCACATTCCCGCGCCGGTGTGAACATACACGAAGCCTTGGCGGAAAATAATCTCCGGTTACCCGATAATAAGCGACAGTTCGTATTGCTTCCGGCAATTGCCAGAAAACAATACCGTCTGTTATTAAACAAACAAGCTGACTTCAAAGAAGCTTCTGAGAACTCCCCCTTCAATCATTTTTCTGAAGGGCCTGATAAATCTTTAGGCATTATTGCTTGTGGGATAAGTTACAATTACGTCATGGAAAATTTTGAAGGCCAATGCCCTTATCCTTTATTGAAAATATGCCAATATCCTTTACCCCGCAAATTGATAAAGCAAATATTAGCAGAGTGTGAACGTATTTTGGTCGTAGAAGAAGGCTATCCCCTTATCGAAGAACTTTTAAAAGGTTATCCGGGAGATAAACGAATTAGCGGACGGCTGGACAATACCCTTCCCCGGGACGGAGAGTTGAATCCCGATTTACTGGCAAAAGCCTTGGGATTGCAGATAAAAGAAGGAGCCGCAGTACCGGAAATCGTGGTTCCGCGCCCTCCTGCCCTATGCGTAGGATGTAGCCATAGAGATGTTTACAATGCTTTGAATGAAGTACTTTCCACTTATGGTGAAGGCCATGTCTTTTCAGATATCGGTTGTTATACCTTGGGAGCTCTTCCCCCCTTCCAGTCGATCAATTCCTGCGTAGATATGGGAGCCTCTATCACGATGGCCAAAGGTGCTTCGGATGCAGGCTTATATCCCGCAGTGGCCGTTATAGGAGATTCCACTTTCACGCATTCCGGAATGACCGGCTTACTGGATGCAGTAAACGAACATTCTCCCATTACCATCATCATCTCGGATAACGAATCTATCTCTATGACAGGAGGACAAGATTCCGCCGCATTGGGGAAAATCGAATCCATTTGTCAAGGAATAGGAGTCGATCCTCAGCATATCCGGGTACTCAATCCGGTACCTAAAAACCATGAAGAATTATGCCGGATTATTCGGGAAGAAATTGAATACCAAGGGGTATCTGTCATTATTCCCCGCAGAATCTGTATCCAAAAAGCGCGTAGAGAAGGAAAAAAACAAAAATGAAAAAGTAAATAAACAGTTCCTAGGGAGCTGATCAGACAACTTTTTCTGACTTTAAATTTAGACCAATATGAAAACAAATATAATTTTAGCCGGAGTCGGCGGACAAGGTATTTTGTCGATAGCTGCAGCACTGGGATCGGCAGCATTAAATAACAATTTGTATATGAAACAAGCTGAAACCCACGGCATGAGCCAGAGAGGAGGAGACGTCCAATCGTTCATGCGGATTTCAGACCGACCTATTTATTCCGATCTCATTGCAAAAGGGAAAGCCGATATCATACTCTCTGTGGAACCCATGGAAGCCCTTCGTTATTTACCTTATCTGAAAGAAGGCGGGTATGTAGTTACAAATTCGACTCCCCTCATTAATATTCCGAACTATCCGGACATTGAAATAGTATTACAAACCCTAAGAGACCTGCCTCACCGGATCATTATCGATGCGGATCAGATAGCGAAGGAAACCACCGGACAGACAAGAGCCAGTAATTTTGTCATGTTAGGAGCAGCCTCTCCCTTTATAGAAATTCCTTTTGACTATCTGGAAGAAGGCATACGTTCCATCTTTAGCCGGAAAGGCGAAACCGTCGTAGACATGAATTTAAAGGCCTTACATGCAGGCAGAAAATTCGCTCAGGAAAATTTATAATCCTTCCCTTAAGTCTTTTAAAGGATTTGTTTCATTCCTGAAAAGACGAGAGGGAAAGACTAAGTGATATCTTATTATCAATAAGGGCAATACATTTTAAAATCAAATGTAAAAGCCCTTATTTTTTGTGTTTTGTTTTTTACTTTTTATTTTAAAATATTATCTTTACCGAATTTTAAGAGAAATATAAATAGATTCAAACAAATATTAACAAACAGACTGTTGTAACTGTTATAACCGTTGCGACTGTTGTAACTTAAAAATTTACACATGAAAGGACTAAAAATTGTTGTTCTTGCGAAGCAGGTTCCCGACACAAGAAATGTGGGAAAAGATGCAATGAAGGCTGACGGAACTGTAAACAGGGCAGCTTTACCTGCCATTTTTAACCCTGAAGATCTGAATGCTCTGGAACAGGCATTGAGAATAAAAGATAGCCTGGAAGGTACGACGGTACATATTCTCACGATGGGACCGGGACGTGCTGCAGAAATTATCCGGGAAGCGATGTACCGGGGAGCAGATGGAGGTTATTTGTTATCAGACAGGGCTTTTGCAGGCTCAGATACATTAGCGACTTCTTACGCCCTGGCTTGCGCCTTGCGAAACCTGAAGCCGGACTTGATCATTTGCGGACGTCAGGCGATCGATGGGGACACCGCCCAGGTAGGTCCTCAGGTGGCTGAAAAAATGGCTTTGCCACAGGTGACCTATGCAGAAGAAATTCTCTCCTGCGATGCCCAGAAAATAACGATCAGACGGCGCTTGGAAAGAGGTGTGGAATTAGTGGAATGCCCTGTACCTTGTGTAGTGACCGTAAACGGCTCTGCTGCACCTTGCCGTCCCAGAAATGCACGCCGCGTACTGAAATATAAATATGCGAAAGCCACTTCCGAAGCACAAAATGCCGGAGAAGATTATTTTACTCTGATCAACCAAAGGCCTTATCTGAAAATTACAGAATGGAGTGTCAACGATATCGAAAGTGACCCGAAGGATTTAGGATTAAGCGGTTCTCCTACAAAAGTAAAGAATATCGAAAATGTGGTATTCCAGGCAAAAGAGGCCAAAGTATTAACGGCATCTGACACCGATATTGAAGAAATGATGAAGGAATTGATTACCAATCACACCATCGGATAATTGAAAACATACGACAGAAAATCATTTTTACCCCAAAAATGAGAAGCTGCAATTAAAATATATTGACGGTTTTAGACTCTCTTTATCAGAAGGAATCTGAAATCTAACATCCAAAATTAAAACTATGAATAGTGTATTTGTATATTGCGAAATAGAAGAGGGTGTGGTCGCCGACGTCAGTCTGGAACTGCTGACCAAAGGCCGTACTCTTGCTAATAAATTAGGTGTAAAATTAGAAGCGATTGCTCTGGGATATGGACTGAATGAAATCGGCAAACAAGTATTTCCTTACGGAGTAGACGTATTATGGGTCGGAGACGATAAAAAACTATCTCCTTATACGACTCTTCCTCATACCGCTGTATTGGTAAATCTTTTTAAAGAAGAAAAACCCCAGATCGCTTTTATGGGAGCAAGCAGCATCGGACGCGATTTAGGTCCGCGGGTTTCTTCAGCTCTTCACAGTGGATTGACGGCCGACTGTACCAGTCTGGAAATCGGAGATTACGACGATCCCAAAAATCAAAAGACCTACCACAACCTTCTCTATCAAATACGCCCTGCTTTCGGTGGAAATATTGTGGCCACTATTGTCAATCCGGAATGCCGTCCTCAAATGGCAACTGTTCGGGAAGGCGTAATGAAAAAAGAAATTTACAATCCGGATCATCAGGGAGAAATAAAAAAAATAGATGTCGCCCGTTATGTAAATGAAACAGACTTTATCGTAAAAGTCATCGAGCGTCACATGGAAAAATCCAAAGTGAACTTAAAAGCCGCTCCCATTATCGTTGCCGGAGGGTATGGAGTTGGTTCCAAAGAAAATTTCAAGTTGCTTTATGAACTGGCCGAAGTATTGGGAGGAGAAGTGGGAGCTTCTCGTGCAGCTGTAGATGCCGGTTTTTGTGAACACGAACGCCAAATCGGACAGACGGGTACCACAGTACGTCCTAAATTATACATTGCTTGTGGTATTTCCGGACAAATACAACATACCGCCGGAATGGAAGAATCTGCCATGGTAATTGCAATCAACACGGACGTCAACGCTCCGATTAACAAATTTGCTGACTACGTCATTACGGGCGACTTAAATGTGATTATCCCGAAAATGATTCAGTATTATAAGAAAAATAGCAAATAAACAGGTATTATAAACGGATTATTTTACTTAAACCGGGATATACCTCCAGTTTTAATTTCATTAAAATTTTACATATGGCAAATTTTTACACAGATAATGAAGATATAAAATTCCATCTCGGTCATCCGTTGATGGAAAAAATCGTAGCTTTAAAAGAACAGAATTACACCCAGGCCGAAAAATACGAAGATGCCCCCCGGGATTATGAAGATGCTTTCGATAATTACGATAAAGTATTGGAAATCGTAGGGGATATTTGCGGGGAAATCGTTGCCGTAAATGCTGAGTCGGTAGACAATGAAGGTCCGCAAGTTATTGACGGACATGTTCAGTACGCCGCAGGAACTCAACAAAACATCGACGTTATCAATCAGGCCGGTTTAAACGGGATTTCCCTGCCGCGGGAATACAACGGACTGAATTTCCCCATCGTTCCTTTTATTATGGCAGCCGAAATCGTAGCACGCGCAGATGCCGGTTTACAGAATATCTGGGGATTACAGGACTGTGCAGAAACAATCAATGAATTTGCAAACGCAGAACAGAAAAGCAAATACCTGCCCCGGGTAAGTGCAGGAGAAACCTGTGCGATGGATTTAACCGAACCGGATGCCGGTTCCGACTTACAGGCCGTACAATTGAAAGCGACGTACAACGAAGCCGATGGGAAATGGTACCTGAATGGAGTAAAGCGGTTTATCACAAACGGAGACGGACATATATCTCTGGTATTAGCCCGTTCTGAAGAGGGAACAAACGACGGACGTGGTTTGTCTATGTTTATCTACGATCGCAGCAATAATGCCGTAACGGTGCGCCGCATTGAGAATAAATTAGGTATCAAAGGTTCTCCTACCTGCGAGTTGGTATTTAAAAATGCTCCGGCAGAATTAGTAGGAGAACGTAAAATGGGCTTGATCAAATACGTGATGGCTTTAATGAACGCCGCACGTCTGGGAATCGGAGCACAATCGGTCGGCATTGCAGAAGCCGCCTATCGGGAAGGCTTGAAATACGCCCAGGAAAGGAAACAGTTTGGCAAAGCAATTATCGAATTCCCGGCTATTTATGAAATGCTTTCCAATATGGAAGCCAAATTACACGGTATACGTTCTGTATTGTATGAAACGGCCCGCTTTGTGGATGTTTATAAAACTTATTACCACATCTCCAAAGAAAGAGCTCTGGACAAAGAGGAAAGGAACGAAATGAAAGAATATCAAAAACTAGCTGATATCTACACTCCTCTGCAAAAACTTTTTGCCAGTGAATACGCCAACGAAATTACTTACGATGCTCTGCAGATTCACGGAGGTTCCGGTTTTATGAAAGACTATCCGATCCAACGGCTGGTGAGAGACGCCCGTATTACGAATATCTATGAAGGGACTTCACAATTACAGGTAGTAGCTGCCATCCGGGGAGTAACCACAGGACAGTATGCCAAACATATCCGTGAAGTATACGAAAAAGCCGAAATCGCTCCGGAAACGGAATATTTACGCGAACAATTGAAAGGCATGACCGAACAACTGGAGACAGCCACCCAAACAATAGGAGAAGTCGGCAATACGGAATACACCGACTTCCATGCACGCCGTTTGGTCGAAATGGCCGGTTATACCATCATCGGTTATTTATTATTGCTGGATGCACAACGGGCTCCCCGTTTTATGAAATCAGCAGAAATATTTATAAAATACGGTCAGGCAAAAGTATGCGCACATGCATCTTTTATCGCTAATTTCAATCCGGATCAATTGGGTATGTATAAAAAATAAAAAACGTTTGTAAAATCAGAATGAAAAAGAACAATACAGACTTTTTTGAATCCCTATATTCGGAAATACCAAACGGAAATAAAGGACATTTTTTTAATAACTTGACTGTATAACAATGACCTCTACTGCCATTCTGAACAGAAATGAAAACAATCTTCTGTCTTCAGAATGGCATTTTTCTTTTTGAAGAAGGGAAATTTAGGCAGTGGCTCGTTAAGCTATAGGACAGATCTATCAGATTTTAACAACATCAAATTTTTTGTTAAAAGCATGTCTGAAAACAAAATTCTAAGTAATAATCATTACTTTTCGTATCCAAACCAATACATTTAAAACCTTTCAATATGAATTTATTTAAATTTTTACTCACCGGCATTTGCGTTTTTATCCTTTGTGGCCTAAGCGCTCAGGAAAATGCACTTTGGACCCGTTATCCGGCTATCTCACCGGATGGTAAGACAATAGCTTTTAATTACAAGGGAGATATTTATACGGTAAATGTAGAAGGGGGAAAAGCTACACAACTGACGACAAACCCGGCATACGACGGTTGGCCGGTATGGTCTCCGGACAGCAAAACCCTTGCCTTCGCTTCCAACCGCTCGGGTAGCATGGATGTATATACCGTACCTGCCACAGGCGGAGTCCCCACTCGTCTTACCTGGAATTCAACGGGAGAAACGCCTATTACGTTCACACCGGATGGGAAAAAAATTCTCTACCGGGCCCGGATTATGCCCGATGCAAACTATACCCAATTTCCTTCGGGCTCTCAAATTTACGCAGTTCCCGTACAGGGAGGACGCCCGGAACAATTCTTAACATTCGACGCAAACGATATTCATTTCAATAAAACCGGAGATAAGATCATCTACCACGACTACAAAGGTTATGAGGACAACTGGCGGAAACACCACAAATCTTCTGTGACCCGCGATGTTTGGATTCACGATTTGAAAACCGGTAAATTCACCAATATTACGTCGAAAGAAGTAGAAGACCGGAGTCCTGTTTTTACAACAGACGAACAAGGAATCTATTTTTTAAGTGAACGTTTCGGAGATTTTAATGTATGTAAACTATCCTTGGATAATCCACAACAGATCGCACAGATCACACATCACTCCAAACATCCGGTACGGTTTCTTTCCCGTTCCAACGACGGAACACTTTGTTATTTTTTCAACGGAGAGATCTACACCTTAAAAGAAGGCCAACAGCCCCAAAAAGTAAAAATAAACATCATTACCGACCAAGTAGAACCTCAGGTAACCTCCAGCACGATGAGAAACGGAGCCCGTGAAATAGCGCTGTCTCCCAACGGGAAGGAAATTGCATTCGTCTTAAGAGGGGACGTATTCGTCACTTCGGTAGAATACAATACGACGAAACGCATCACCAACACTCCTACCCAGGAAAGAAGTGTGAGTTTTTCTCCGGATGGACGCTCATTAGTCTACGCAGGAGAACGGAACGGCCAATGGCAGATTTATACAGCTTCTCTGGTAGACACTACCGATAAACTGTTTACTTACGCAAAAGAGATAAAAGAAGAACAAATCACCAAAGGCAAAAATGCCTGCTTCGAACCTTCTTTTTCTCCCAATGGAAAAGAAATCGCTTACCTGGAAAACCGCACGGAAATTAAAGTTATTGATTTAAAAAGCAAAAAAGTACGGACGGTATTACCTGCAAAATACAACTATTCTTATAGCGACGGCGACCAATGGTATCAGTGGTCCCCCGACGGGAAATGGATATTGGCCAAATACTTTGAACACGGCGGATGGCAGAATAGCGATGTGGCCCTCGTAAAAGCCGATGGGAGCCAGGAAATTCACAACCTGACCAATAGCGGTTATTCCGATGCCTCTCCGAAATGGATGATGGACGGAAAAGCCGTGATCTGGTTCTCTGACCGTGCCGGATACCGTAGTCACGGTAGTTGGGGAGCACAATACGACGTTTATGGTCTTTTCTTAGACCCGGAAGCCTGGGACGAATTCAATATGAGTAAAGAAGAATACGCCCTGGCGAAAGAGATGAAAAATAACGACAAGAAAAAAGAAGAGGCCAAAAAAGGAAATAAGAAAGAGGAGAAAAAGGGAGAGAAAAAGGAGGACAACAAGAAAAAAACAGAAACGACCTCATTGCCCGAACTCCATATCGATCTCACCAATTTAGAAGACCGGATAACCCGCTTGACGATTAATTCTTCCAATCTGGGCGACGCCGTACTGACTAAAGATGCTTCTAAATTATATTACCTGACTCGCTTTGAAGGAGGCTACGATTTATGGGTGAGGGATTTCAAAGAAGGCACAACCCGTATTCTGGCAAAACTGAATAAATGGGGAGGTTCGCTGGAAATGGATAAAGAAGGAAAAAACTTATACATGCTAGCCAACGGACAAATCAGCAAAATAGATATCAACAGCGGGAAAGCAACCCCTGTAACTTATGAAGCTGAATTAGAATTGAAAAAACCGTTAGAGAGAGAATATATATTCGATCATGCTTGGCAACAAGTAGTGGATAAATTTTACGACCCGAAACTGCATAATGTTGACTGGGAATTTTATAAAAAAGAATACAAACGCTTTTTACCCCACATCAACAACAATCATGATTTTGCAGAGGTATTAGGAGAATTGCTGGGAGAATTGAATGCCTCTCATACTGGAGCCAGTTACTACGCACCCAGTTCGGCGAAACAAACAGCAGTTTTAGGAGCTTTCTACGATCCGGAATATAAAGGAGACGGGTTGAAAATTCAAGAAGTATTGGAGAAAGGACCTCTGACTTCCGCCAAGACAAAGATCAAAGCCGGAGTTATTATAGAAGAGATCAATAACCAACCGATTAAAGCCGGAAAAGACTATTTCCCTTTATTGGAAAATCAGACGGGGAAAAGAGTATACCTGACCCTTTATAATCCGCAAACCAAAGAGCGCTGGCACGAATACGTCAAACCTATTTCAAGCGGAACGCAATCGGAGTTACTTTATAACAGATGGGTAAAAAGCCGGCAAGACCTGGTGGAAAAATTGTCAGGAGGGGAAATCGGTTACATCCATATCCGCAGTATGGATAGCCAAAGTTTCCGAAAAGTATATTCTGAATTGTTTGGAAAATTCCGGAATAAAAAAGCGATTATTTTAGATACCCGTTATAATGGAGGAGGGTGGCTGCATGAAGATTTGGCTAATATGTTAGGCGGGAAAAAATTTGCAGAGTTTGTTCCCCGCGGCCAATATATCGGACAAGATCCTTTTGCCCAATGGACAAAACCATCCGCCGTTATCATGAGCGAAAGCAATTACAGTAATGCCCACGGCTTCCCTTGGGTTTACAAAGAACTGAAATTGGGAAAACTGATCGGTATGCCGGTACCGGGAACCATGACTGCCGTATGGTGGGAATCTCAGCAAGACCCGACTTTAGTATTTGGAATTCCGGAAGTAGGTATGAAAGATAATCAAGGACGTTTTCTGGAAAATCTTCAACTGGAACCAGACATCCGGGTAACCAATGATCCGGAATCTGCTATCCAGGGAAAAGATTTACAAGTAGAAGCCGCTGTAAAATCTTTGATGGAAGAGATTAAATAAAAAACGTCTAAATGTAAAAAGATTCAAATGTTTAAAAGATTAGGAGGACTTGGTTCCTGATTAATGCTCGTCTGACGACCCGCTGATGAATGAACTTTCGATGCTGATTCAAAATTAGACCGAAACAGAAGTTCATTCATCCGCAGAGCATGAATCGACTTTCATTTAAACATTTGAATCTTTTTACGTTTAAACCTTCAAAATAAAAAACGTTTGTAAAGCCTAGTTGTTAGGGGAAATACAAACTTTTAGAATAAAAATACCCCTTGTTTTTCACATTCTTCCCTTATCTCATCGGGCCAGATTCCCGCCTGCACTTCCCCGATATGACATTTATGTAAAAGCAGCATACAAAGCCGGGATTGTCCAATCCCCCCTCCCATAGTCTGTGGCAATTTTCCCTCCAATAACAAAGAATGAAAATAGAGCTCTTTCCGTTCCTCACATTTCCTTAACTTTAACTGTCGCAGTAAGGCTTCTGGATTAACCCGGATACCCATGGAAGAAATTTCAAAAGCAGCCTGCAAAACGGGATTCCATACGATAATATCGCCATTTAACCCGTCTAAATTCCCCTCCGTCGGAGTAGACCAATCGTCATAATCCGGAGAACGATCATCGTGTATGCTCCCGTCTGCTAAAGTTCCCCCTATTCCCCGAATAAACACTGCCCCATGCTTTTCTGCAATCAATTGTTCTCTCTCTTTAGGCGTTTTATCCGGATAAAGCTGTCTTAATTCTTCGGCATGGATAAAATAGATTTCGTCCGGTAAAAATGCTTGTAAAACCGGAAATTGTTCACTCAACAAAAATTCTGTCCGTTTTAAAGCAGCATAAATCCGGCGTACACAGGTATTTAAACGTTCGACAGTCCTTTCTTGCGGAAGGATCACTTTTTCCCAATCCCACTGATCCACATAGATCGAATGAATATTACTGATTCCCTCATCAGGACGCAAAGCGTTCATATCTGTATAAATACCTAATCCGGGTTGGATATGATGCCGCCATAAAGCATAACGTTTCCATTTTGCCAAAGATTGCACGATCTCCGCCTCTCCTCCTCCCAACATCCGGGTCCGAAACCGGACCGGTAATTCCTTACCGTTCAAATTATCATTCAAGCCTTTTCCCGCAGCTACGGCAATCGGAGCCGTAATTCTCCTCAATTTCAGTTCAGCAGCCAAAGCCAACTGAAAAGTATCTTTTACAAATTTAATCGCATGCTCCGTTTGCCAGACATCCAGCAAAGAGCGGTAAGCCCGTGGTAAAAATAATTGTTTCATGTGTATCTGTATATAATTAAACAAAAAAGCCTCCCTTTTACAAGGAAGGCTATACTTGATCAGGATTTTATATGCGTCAACTTTCACAATAACCTTCCTCTTGCAACGGATTAACATTGCAATTATTAAAAAGATTATTGTTATTCAGATGCTTCACTGTATTTCGTATTTTGATCACCTGCCAAAAGTATAGAAAGAATCGCAGAATGACAAGCAAAGCTGTTTAAATTTTAAACATTCAGTATTTATTTTCACAAAAAGTTTTTAATCCCACTCTTTTCTCCTTTTCCTCCTTAAGACCTGCTTTTAAAACGCCGAACCAGCCAGGTAAAAGAAAAGAAAAGGAGGAAACACAATACGATAGTGGCTCCGGAAGGAATTTTCAATCCAGCGGAAACAAAAAGGCCGATAACCGATCCGAGCGTACTGATCAAAGCCGAAGCTAAAAGCTGCTGCCGGAAATTCTGATAAAGCATTCCAGCAATTGCCTGTGGAATAGTCAGATAAGAGATAACCAATATAATCCCCGCTAATTTCATACACAACACCACACAAAGAGCAATAATTAGCATGATACCGGTTTCCAGAAAATTGACGCGGATATGGTGAGTTCGACTATATTCTTTGTCAAAAGCAATATAAAAAAGAGGGCGGTAAAAAAGAGCAAAAAAGACAAGGATAAAAATGCAAAGTAATATCGACAAAACAATCTGACCGAAAGTAATCGTCAATATATTCCCAAAAAGATAAGACATCAAATTAGGGGCATATCCCGGGGTCAAATAAATAAAAAGCACGCCTATTGCCATACCGGCCGACCAAAATATTCCGATCAGGGAATCTTCCCTCACTTTCCTATTCTCCGAAAGGAAAAGTATTCCCCAAGCGGCCAGCACAGAGAATACCGCTGCGCCTAAAAGGGGAGCAAATCCCATATAATAGGCAAATCCCAAACCGCCAAAAGAAGCATGGGTAATTCCCCCGCTAATAAACACCATCCGCTTGGCAACGATATAAGTACCCACTAAGCCGCAACTAATTCCAATCAGTATGGTACTTATCAGTGCATTTTGAAAAAAATCGTAGTTTAATAAATCAAACATAATAAGAATCCGATCTATAAAATTAATTCCAAACCTTTTTTCATTCGGGATGTTCTGTCAATACCCGATGTGGAATTTGCCCGTGAGTTATCAGCTCAATCGGACAATTATACAATTTCAATTGTTCTGAAGATATTAAATTCGAATGATGATAATGCAATTCCCGGTTTACACAAGCAATGGTTTTCACATAAGAACAAATTGTCCCCAGATCGTGAGAAACCATAATAATACAAAGACTTTTATTCAACTCTTTCAGTATGGTATAAAACTCTTTTTCAAAATTACTGTCTACATAGGTAGTGGGTTCATCCAATATCAATACCCGGGGAGAGGAAATAATTGCCCGGCATAAAAATACGCGTTGCATTTGCCCTCCGGACAATTCTCCAATAGGCATTTTTATATATTCCTTCATCCCATATTTTTCCAGTAATTCCTCCGCTTTTTTCTTATCCTCTCGTCCATAGGTCCTAAAAAGCCCTTTTTCCGACAAAAGACCGGAAAGCACCACTTCCCTTACATCAATAGGGAAGCGCTGATCGAAATGACTATTTTGAGGTAGATATCCAAAAAGATTTTGTAGAGGAGCATAGTATTCCACTTCCCCGCTAAAAGGCTTTAACAATCCCAGAATAACTTTCAAAAGTGTCGTTTTTCCGCCTCCGTTCGGTCCTATAATACCGATAAAATCCTGTTCCTCCACTTTCAGGTTTACATTTTTCAACACCGGAACAGTCTCATAACCGGCTGTAATATTTTTCAATTCCAGAATTGTCGTCATTTTTCCCGATTTCAATTTAATTTCTCTTTCAATATACGAATTAAATTTTCCATTTCCGCCATCCAGTCGGGACTAAGTGGGTCTATCGGAATAATCTGGACACCGGTTTCCGCGGCTACGGAATTAGCATTATTGACGTCAAATTGATTTTGAATGAAAATAAGGGGAATTTTCTTTTCCCGGACAATGTCCACGATTTTTTTCAAATGCCTGGGGTCGGGTTCCTTCCCTTCTTCTTCTATTGAAATTTGTTCCAAACCGTAATCACGGGCAAAATATGTGAGTGCCGGATGATAAATCAGAAACGTACGTTGAGTTTTACCTGCCAATTCCTGCTCCGCCTGCTGAGCCAACTGCTTTATACGTTTTTCTAAACGCTCATAATTGGCCCGAAACACAGCTTGTTTTTCAGGATAAGTCTCAGCAAGTACTTCGTAAATTTCCCGGCTCATCATCAGCGCATAGCGGGGTGACATCCATACATGTGGGTCTACGCTTGCCTGAGGATGCTGTACATGAGCCGAAGCATGTTGACAATCTCCAGCTATCAATTCTAATGTATCGGAATGCCTGATCAATACCGGTTTCTTTTTTCCTTCCAATACCGGATATAAATGTACTGTTTCAAAAGGCAAATAACCTACTGCAAAACAAATATCACTATCTAACAGTTTTTTCAATTGCTCGGTATTTAAGTCGGAAGTAGCTGGATTCATCCCCGGAGGCACCATGACATTTATCTTTACGTAATCTCCGGCAATTTGCTCCACAAAATACTGCTGGGGTAAAATACTGACACTGACGATTCGTTCATCTTTAGGCTTAGAAGCACAGGAGAAAAAGAATAACAGAACGGGCAAAAAAGGAAGTATTTTGGTTAACTTAATGCTAATCATATTATTAAAAGGAATATTTTTATTTAAGAGGGTAAAGATAATACATTTCCCTCCAATATAGATCAGTCTTTCTATTTTTTTCGTTTTGTTTTCAAAATCCGTTTTGGTGAAAATATTCGAATGTGAAAATGTATAAATGTTTAAAAAGAGTTTTACAGAAGTCACTGGTTTTCGGGACCTGACTGACAAAATCTTTCAGACTTCTGATCAGCGGAACTACGATTCGGATAAATAAATTTCAATCGGGAACTTTTGTTCCACCCATCCGGCTTGCACCAATTTGTTTTCCCAATTTCTGCCTTCAAAAAGTAAAACTTTATTTTTCCGAACATTTTCACTCTTAAACACTTGAACATTTAGATACGTTCACCTTATCACCCTTAAACTTTATTCCCTTTAAACATTCAACTGATAGTAGGAAGTTTTTTTGCTTTCAGACCTAGATTTTTTTAGCTTTGCAACGGAATCCATATTTAAAAAAATTTAAAACGTTTGAAATATGAAATATGATTTAATTGTCATCGGGAGTGGTCCCGGAGGTTATGTAGCCGCTATCCGTGCAGCACAATTGGGGATGAATGTGGCTGTCGTAGAAAGAGCAGAATTAGGAGGTATTTGTTTAAACTGGGGATGTATTCCCACCAAATCTCTTTTAAAATCGGCTCAGGTACTGGATTACGCCCGCCATGCTGAAGCTTATGGCGTTCAAGTGACGGAAGCCCAGCCCGATTTCAATGCGATAATCGCCCGAAGCCGCGGAGTGGCAGAAAAAATGAGTAAAGGTATTCAATACTTATTCAAAAAAAACAATATAACGGTCCTGGAAGGAAACGGGAAACTGACATCCGATAAGAAGGTAGAAGTGACCGATAATACAGGTGTTTCCCAACTCTACGAAGCACAGCACATCATTCTCGCCACGGGTGCCCGTTCCAGACAATTACCGGCAATTCCCCAGGACGGGAAACGCATCATTGGTTATCGGCAAGCTCTCACCTTGGATCATTTGCCGGCTTCTTTGCTCGTAGTCGGTTCGGGAGCCATCGGTTCCGAACTGGCTTGGTTTTATAACGCCATGGGGACAAAAGTTACTTTAGTAGAATTTATGCCGAATGTATTGCCCGTAGAAGACGAAGAAGTTTCTAAGCAAATTGCCCGTTCTTTCAAAAAAGCCGGCATTGAAGTAATGGTTAAGTCTACTGTAGAGAGTGTAGATACCACAGGAGAACTATTAAAGATCAACATCCGGAATAAAAAAGGAGAAATCGAAGTAAAAGAAGCCGAAATTGTTTTGTCCGCAGCCGGTATTACGCCCAATGTAGAGCATATCGGTCTGGAAGAAGCCGGCATTGCACTGGAAAGAGGACGCATTCAGGTAGACGACTTTTATCGCACAAACGTGGAAAATATCTATGCAATCGGAGACATCGTGCACGGTCCAGCTTTAGCTCATGTCGCTTCTGCAGAAGCCATCTGTTGTGTAGAGAAAATCGCCGGTCTTCAGCCCGAACCGATTGATTACGGTAATATCCCGGGATGTACTTATACCACTCCTGAAGTCGCTTCTGTCGGTCTTACCGAAGCCAAAGCCCTGGAAAACGGATACGAAATCAAGATAGGAAAATTTCCTTTCACCGCTTCAGGGAAAGCCAGTGCTGCCGGTGCAAATGAGGGATTTATTAAATTAATCTTCGATGCAAAAGAAAACACCTTACTGGGCGCTCATTTAATCGGAACAAACGTAACAGAGATGATTGCAGAATTAGTATTGGCCCGGAAGAAAAAGGTTACAGGCCACGACCTCATTAAAACCATTCACCCTCACCCGACTATGAGCGAAGCAATTATGGAAGCTGCTGCAGCGGCATATGACGAAGTAATTCATCTTTAACATTACCGGACTTCAGGGTGCAGGCAAAAAAATTTTCCTGTCTTTTCAGCAACAGACAGGAAAAAGTTTTAATAATGAAATTTTTAACTGTTTTTAAATATGAAAAAAATCTTATTGATTACCGCCCTTAGTATGAGCTGTGCAGGCATTTTCGCTCAATCGCTTACAGACAAGGACTTAAATGAAATTCGTTCCAGCTTGAAAAAAGATGCTTCTACGCAAGCCATTCAAAACATTTTAACCGTAGACAAAAACATAAAAGAGAATGCGCTGAACCGGGAATTGCAAGGAAAAATCGACCATTTTTTCAAATACCGGGTCAATGTGAAAGGAATTACCGATCAGCACAGCTCCGGACGCTGTTGGATGTTCACTTCCATGAATGTACTCCGGCCTTCTATCATGGAGAAATACAATTTAAGTCACTTCGATTTTTCACACAACTATACTTACTTCTGGGATATTTTTGAAAAATCGAATTTGTTTTTGGAAAATATCATTACAACGGCTTCAAAACCGATGGACGACCGGGAAGTCACGACCTATTTTCAATCGCCTGTAAACGATGGAGGCGTATGGAATCTTTATTATAATGTTGCTCAAAAATATGGAGTGGTACCTCAGGAAGTCATGCCAGAAACAGCCCACTCCAACAATACCTCTCAAATGGTTAATATTCTCAACGAAAAACTTCGCTTAGGGGGATATACTTTGAGAGAAATGGCTGCAGCTGGTAAATCAGCTAAAGACTTACGCGCAGAAAAGAAAGAGATTTTAAAAGATGTCTATCGTATTCTTTCTCTTTGCCTGGGAGAACCTCCCCATACGTTTACCTGGAGATACAAAGATAAAGAAGGAAATATCAAAGAATTGGCAAACTATACCCCTTTGCAATTTTATAAAGCGATCACCCCAGCAGATTACAGTCCGGAAAACTACGTCATGATTATGAATGATCCTACACGGGAATATTATAAATTATACGAGATACAAAATTACCGGAATGCAGTAGAAGGAGTAAACTGGGTATACCTGAATCTACCCAACGAAGACATCAAGAAAGCGGCTCTGGCTTCCATTAAAAATAACGAGGCGATGTATGCCTCCTGCGACGTAGGGAAACAACATCAACGGGAAACCGGTATTCTGGATCCGGAGATGTACGACTATGAAAGTCTTTTGGGAGTAAAATTGAATATGGATAAAAAAGCCCGTATCTTAACCCGTCAAAGCGGTTCTTCACACGCCATGACATTAGTCGGATGTGATACGGACGAAAACGATCAACCCGTAAAATGGGAATTTGAGAACAGTTGGGGAGCCAAAGCCGGTAATCAAGGTTATCTGACATTTACCGATAAATGGTTCGACGAATATATGTTCCGGATCGTGATCCATCGGAAATACTTGGATGAAAAAGCCATCCACAGTTTAAAATCAAAATCGATTCCATTACCGGTATGGGATTATATGTTTTAAAGAATTCCCCGAGGGCAAACGGATGCCCTACACCGGATTAAAACTCGTTTAACGCTTCTCTGACGAATGAATTTCCGATGCTGATAGAAACAGATTGTCATCAGCATCCTCCCTTTGCTCGTCAGTGAAGCGTTAAGTTTTTTTCGTCAGGCTCCTCAAGCCATTCCGGCCTTATATATCAAAACAGTAGCATAAGCGGAAACCCCCTCCTCCCGGCCTTCAAAGCCTAATTTTTCTGTCGTCGTCGCTTTAACAGAGATTTCTTCTTTTTCTATACCTAAAATGCCGGCCAAACAAGATTGCATTTGAGGAATAAGGGATTTTAATTTAGGACGCTGCATACAGATGACACTATCGATATTCCCGATTTCAAATCCTTTCTCCCGTATAAGTTCTACGGTTTTTCTCAACAATATTTTACTGTCGATGCCTTTAAAGGTATCTGAGGTATCCGGGAAATGATACCCAATATCGCGCATACCGGCCGCTCCGAGCAAAGCATCACAAATGGCATGAATCAAGACATCCCCATCGGAATGGGCAACACAACCTTTTTCATGCTCTACTTTTATACCGCCCAGCCAAAGTTCCAAACCTTCTTCTAAGCGGTGTACATCTATACCAATACCCGTTTTTATTTTCATTTTCTAGTTTTTACAAAAATGTTATACCGATCTTGAATGTTTAAAATTACAACTTATTTATAAGCTTGACAAAAATAGATGCATTCTTTGAAGAGACGAAGGTTTTCTTTAAAAAAGAGAGGGTTTTTCAAAGGATAAATACATTTTTCCTTACATTTGTTCCTGTATTGTGATCCGACTATAAAATTTAAATCTTTCATCCCAGGGGAAATGATTCCTTTTTGTAAAGGACGACAAAATAAACAAGGGAGGAAAAAATTTTCAGCAAAGGATGTTCTTTAATGTAGGCTTGACATGTATTCTATTCCGCAACTTTATAATGATTTTATCCGGGGCCATCGGGTAACAACAGACTCCCGTAGCATACAGGAAGGCGATGTCTTCATTGCTCTTAAAGGAGAAAATTTCAATGGAAATCAATTTGCCCGTTCAGCTCTGGAAAAGGGAGCTTCTACAGCTTTTGTGGATGATAAAGCATACCTTCTTTCTGAAAAATGCCTATTCATTCCCGATGGTTTGGGTTTTCTGCAGGAAATAGCCCGCTACCACCGGCATCGGTTGGGCCTCCCGATTTTGGGGATCACCGGCACAAACGGCAAAACGACAACGAAAGAATTATGCCAGGCCGTACTTTCAAAACGTTACAGAACGATTGCTACTCAAGGGAATCTGAATAATCACATCGGCGTACCGCTGACTTTGCTGAGCATGGACGAAAATACGCAGTTCGGAATAGTCGAAATGGGAGCCAATCATCCCGATGAAATCAAAGATTTATGCGAAATAGCCGATCCGGACTTCGGATTGATTACAAATATCGGCCAAGCTCATTTAGAAGGATTCGGCAGTTATGAAAATATCGTCCGGACTAAAAAACAATTATACGATCATATTTTTCGGAAATCAGGAAAAGTATTTGTCCATACAGAAGACCCGTTGTTGATGCAACTTTCCGAAGGCCATACCCGAATTCTCTATGGAAAATCCGAGGGGGATCTGAAAGGGGAAATCAAACAAACCCTCCCCTATCTGGTATATGCTTTGAAAACCTTAAAAGGAGATCTTTACATCAAAACGCATTTAATCGGGAGTTATAATTTTGACAATGCCCTGGCAGCTTCCTGTGTAGGCCAGTATTTCGATGTTAATCCTTTACACATTCAGGAAGCCATTGAAAGCTATCGCCCGACAAATCTTCGCTCCCAATTGGTCAAAACAGCACACAATACGGTGATTCTGGATGCTTATAATGCCAATCCGAGTAGTATGAGTGTAGCAATCAAAAACTTTGCCGAAATACAAGCTTCTCCTAAAATACTTATTCTGGGAGAAATGAGGGAATTGGGAACAGTTAGCGAGGAAGCCCACCGCAAGATTGTTTCTTTAGCCACTGAAAACCCGGCTCATACCGTATTTCTCGTTGGAAATAATTTTGAACATTGTTGCGATAATCGTAAATTTATCCGTCATTTTAAGGATACAGATACACTGATTGAATATCTAAAAGTACATCCGCTCCATGCCTCTTACATTTTTGTAAAAGGTTCAAGAGGGAATAAACTGGAAAGAATTGTCGAATTTTTATAATCCCGACACTGTGAATACTAGAATTGTCATCATACCGACTTACAACGAAAAGGAAAATATAGAAAATATTATCCGTTATGTAGCCGGTCTTCAACCTGCTTTCGATATCCTTATTATCGAAGATAATTCCCCCGATGGAACCGGAGATATCATAGAAGGACTGCAAAAAGAATTTGCCCAGTTACATATGATTCGCCGGACAGGCAAATTAGGACTGGGAACGGCCTATATTACGGGTTTTAAATGGTGTCTGGCGCAAGGATATGAATATATCTTTGAAATGGACGCTGATTTTTCCCACAATCCTGACGATCTTATCCGTTTATACAATGCCTGTGCTTCAGGAGCAGATATGTCCATCGGTTCCCGGTATGTCACGGGAGTTAATGTGGTGAATTGGCCCATGGGCAGAGTGTTGATGTCTTATTTTGCATCCAAATACGTCCGGTTCGTTACGGGCATGAAAATCCATGACGCCACCGCCGGATTTGTATGCTATACCCGTAAAGTTTTATTAGCTATTGATCTGGATAAAATCCGTTTCAAAGGCTATGCTTTTCAGATCGAAATGAAATTCACCGCTTGGACCCTCGGGTTTAAGTTAAAAGAAGTACCGATTATTTTTACAGACCGTACCTTAGGAACCTCTAAAATGAGCGGAGGAATTTTCACAGAAGCCTTTTTAGGCGTAATTACAATGAAGCTCAGGAGCCTTTTCCGGAAAAAAAGGAAATAATATTTCGGAAATCCGGCTATATTACAAATAATACTGGGAATATGAAAAAAATCATCCAAGGAGGAACCCTCATCAATGAAGGACGCATTTTTCAAGCGGATATCCTTCTAGAAAACGACCGTATCGCAGAGATTTCGGATCATCTTTCAGAAGCTCAATTCGAAAATGCAGAAATCATAAATGCTCAGGATCACTATGTCATCCCCGGCGTCATCGACGATCAGGTGCATTTCCGGGAACCCGGGCTTACCCGTAAAGGTGATATTGCAGAAGGCAGCCGGGCAGCCGCAGCAGGAGGAGTCACCTCTTTTATGGACATGCCCAACGTCATTCCACCGACCACCACTCTCCGCTTGCTGGAAGAAAAACAGGAAATCGGACAACGGAATTCTCTGGTAAACTACTCTTTCTATTTAGGAGCAACTTCGGAAAATATCGAAGAAATTCGGAAAGCAGATCCCCGGACCACCTGTGGAATAAAAGTTTTTATGGGTTCTTCTACCGGTAATATGCTGGTAGACCATATTCCAACTCTGGAACGGATATTCGCCGAAGCCCCCCTTTTAATTGCTACGCATTGCGAAGATACCCCTTTGATTAACAAAAATCTGGCAGCATTCCGACAACGCTATGGAGAGGCCATTCCTCCCGAAGCCCATCCGCTTATCCGAAGCCGGGAAGCTTGTTTTAAAAGTTCTTCCTTAGCCGCAACACTGGCACGGAAATACAAAAGCCGTTTACATATTCTCCACCTCAGCACCGCTGAAGAAACAAAGTTACCGGATTCAGGTATACGCACCCAAAAACAAATTACCGGAGAAGTCTGTGTTCATCACCTCTGGTTTAATGATCAAGCGTACACCTCCAAAGGGAATCTGGTGAAATGGAATCCGGCCATCAAAACAGAGCAGGATCGGTTAAGCCTGTTAAAAGCAGTAAAAGAAGGGAGGATCGATATTATTGCCACAGACCATGCCCCTCATTTGTTGAGTGAAAAAAATGGTCCTTATACTCAGGCTGCCAGCGGAGGACCCATGATCCAACATTCTTTAACCGTTATGCTGGAATTGATGGAAAAAGGTTATTTTTCGTTAGCAGAAATCGTCGACCGGATGTGTCATGCCCCGGCCGATTTATTCCATATTTCCCAAAGAGGATACCTCAGAAAGGGTTATAAAGCGGATATCTGTATTTTCAAAAAATCTCCCTGGACGGTAACGAAAGACAATCTTCTTTACCGTTGTGGCTGGTCGCCCCTGGAGAATACCTCCTTTACTTATCAAGTTCAACTCACCCTTGTAAACGGCCATAAAGTCTATGAAAAAGGCACTTTTTACGAGGATCGTAAAGGCGAATTATTACTTTTTGAACGATAAATCAAATCTCTACCACAAGACAAACTCCCAATAAGAGTAAAAAAAGAATATTTCCCACTATCGGCAAGCGGGAAGTTACAAAATACTGAGAATAAATATAAGCAAGCGGAAGCGCCACCAAATACATCATGTCAAAATGGATTCCAGGTATAAAAAGAAGGGTTAATATACAGAAAAACAACATCGAGACTAAGGATAACATACTCCTTCGCTGGCTCACCATTGAAACCGGATAGTAAACGGTAATATAATAAAGGGAAATAAACAGCAAAAATAACAACGTACCGTAACGTACGATCTGAAATATTGTCAATTGACGCAGGTATTCTCCCTCCAACAAATTGTCTTTAAAAAGAGAGAAAAATTCATTTAATTGATCTGTCCAATAATAATAAAAAAACGTAAAATAAACCGGTGTTAAAATACCGATCAAAAGAGCCATAATGTCTTTTAAGGTAGATCTTCCTGAAAAAAACAACACACAAAAAGCCCACAATACCAACAAAATAAACTTGGGATAAAAAAGAACGGTCCAAGCAATCCAAAACCCGAAATTAAAAATAAAACGATTGGATTTGGTATTATTTATCGCTCCCAACAAACCGATAAAAGCCAAACTGATAAAAAAAGTGAAAAACAAAATCCAGCTGAAAGTCCCCTGCACAATTAAACCGAATGTCAATAAAACATAGATCACAGCCGGCAGGGTGGTCTGCTGAGCCAGAAACTTATACCAGGCATTAATAAAAAATAAGAAATAAGCAATTCCCAGCGTAAAAAGACAAATAATATAGGCCTTTCCTTCCGGTCGTATACATGCAACGACATCCGAAGGTATGAGTCCTTGTGTAGCGATCCCTTCCGGCAGATTCCGGCCGAAATAAAAATGACAAACGCCCGCTATTGCCACCACCAATGGCAATATAAAAAGCATATATGTCTTTTTCGACCTTAAATAACCGTCAAAAATCATTCGGTTTTAATTTTCCAATTTCATCAGATCTTTCCCGATGTCTCCCCGATACGTCTTACCTTCAAATGTTATCTCCTTCACATTCCGATACGACAAATCAAGAGCTTGCTGCATTGTTTTACCATAAGAACTGACAGCAATCACCCGTCCTCCGTTTGTCAATATTTTTTCTCCTTCCCTGCGGGTACCGGCGTGAAAGATCAAACTTCCTTCCACTTTCCCGATCTGAATCTCTTTTCCTTTCTCATAACTTCCGGGATATCCCTTGGCCACCAACATAACAGTCGTACAATACCGGCTGTCCATCGCAAAACGTGCAGTTTTCAATTCTCCCCGAGCAGTTGCTTCGAAAAGCTGAATCAGGTCTGCTTGTATACGGGGCATCACCACCTCCGTCTCCGGATCTCCCATACGCACATTATATTCTATGACTTTCGGCTCTCCTTCTACATTCATCAACCCCAAAAAGATAAATCCCTTATAATCAATTCCTTCAGCTTTTAAACCGGCAATCGTGGGACGAATGATTTTCTCCTCCACTTTCTGATTAAAAATTCCGTCTGCAAAAGGAACAGGGGAGACAGCGCCCATTCCTCCTGTATTTAAACCGGTATCTCCTTCCCCTATCCTCTTATAATCTTTTGCAGATCCCAATATTTTATAATCTTTTCCATCCGTCAGCACAAAAACAGATATTTCTATTCCCTGTAAATACTCTTCAATTACTACGCGCTGACTGGCTTTACCGAATTTACCTTCCAACATTTCCTTCAATTCGGATGTTGCTTCCTGCAAATCTTCCAAAATCAAAACCCCCTTTCCGGCAGCCAACCCATCAGCCTTTAAAACATAAGGCGGCCTCAAGGTCTTTAAAAAACCGACCCCCTCCTCTATGCGGTCAGGAGTAACCGTCATATAAGCAGCCGTCGGAATTTGATATTTAAACATAAATTCTTTAGCAAAATCCTTACTCCCTTCTAATATTGCCCCTGCCTTTCCCGGGCCGATAATCAATAAGTCTTTCAATCGGATATCGGCTTCCAAGGCCTCCCGAATCCCCTCTACCAACGGATCTTCCGGTCCTACAACCACCATATGAATCCCCTCCCGGGCAACGAAATCCGCAATCCCTTGAAAATCCGAAACTTTTATATTTACATTCTCTGCAATCTCAGCCGTACCAGCATTTCCAGGAGCTACATATAATTTTTCCAATTCAGGACTCTCTGCCATTTTCCAAGCCAACGCATGTTCCCGGCCACCGCCGCCCAATAATAATACTTTCATATCCAGACTTATAAAATTAATTCAATACCCCATCGCTCCTCCAATTCACAAGGTACAAAAATAGAAAAATACTTCTGTATTCCCTACCGGATTCCTAAAAACACGAGAAAGGAGAAACCTTTTTCAGCACAAACAGATCCCCCCGGTTTTTCTGACTTTATCAGAAAACGACAAACCTTTCCTTCGTTCCTGGAGGATCCTTTCCTTGCCTACAGTGACCAAGGAGGTAAGAAACGAACTTTCGGCGATGCAGCAGTTACGAAAACGGATCTGTTGGTTCCCGCCGCCTTCTTTTTTATGCGTTCATCTCATCTACAGTATAATTTAAGAAACGATTGAAACGATACATTTTTTGAAAGACGTCCACAATCTTTGCCTGGGCATCCTTTTCCGTAAAAAAAGAATCCGGTTTATAAGTAACGATATCGTAATGCTTGTATTTCAACAAATCTCCCTGAGGAAAATCGGAAGGGAAAGGAGCCGGCACCTTCTTCAATTTATCAGTAGCATCTATACCGGCAAATTCTGCAGCAAATTCCTTCTCTTCCAAAATAGAAGTAAATTCTTCTATATTACCGTATATATCCTGACGCAATTTCTTTAACAAGGAGGGTTCCGGACAATATAACCCACCTCCCAACAAACTGCCATCGGGTTCCAAATGTACATAATAGCCCGCCCGCTGACTATTTCTTCCTCCGGGAGAAGCAAGGTAAGCTGCAAAATGAGTCTTATAAGGAGATTTATCCGGAGAAAAACGGACGTCCCGATAGATTCTGTAGACACAATCTTTGACATTCAACCCTTCGATTTCTTCATCAAAACCAGCTGTTTTTTCAATCAGCTTCCCCACCCACTCGTCAAACCAGGCCTTCAATTCCACGTACCGCTTCTTATGCGCATTAAACCATTCCCGATCATTATTTTCCCGCAACTCCCGTAAAAAATCGTATATCTCTTTCATAACTGATGTTTAAAAAATGAATTTACTTGCTTCTGTACAAAAGTAATAAATGGCCCCAGAAATAAATCACCGCAGCAGAAAAGTTTATTCAATTTCAATTACAATATTATTAAATAGTTGTTTATCAACAAATTATTGATTTACATCCCCGCCAACCTCTCCCTTGCATCCTCCGGAGGCCAAGTCCTATTATATATTTTAAATGATTCCTTTCCCTCCACCCAACAGAAGTCTTCCGCCGTATTCACTAATATACAAACTTTCCGAACCGGCAGAACAGGCGATTTCATCGTTTTGTTTATAGCTTAAAATCTAGTCGATAATGTTTCCTATGGAATTGTCCATGAACACTAAGCCTATTACGTTTTATAATTTCTCTTTCCTCAGATAGTATAATTATGATGTTTTTATATTACTCTGAATCTTTATCTCTTACTGTCCTTGAATCCCATTGTATAAGAACCTCGTCCTCAATTGAATCTTGTTGGAAAAATGGAATATGATACTATTTAATAATAATTTCATTTATCCCGAATGCCATAATTATAAATATAATACAGTGCCGTACAATTTATTTATCCACATTGCGAATAATCTGTCCGTTACAGAGAAAACTTTATTGATCTCCGTAATGATATCCCTTTCAAGAAGTTTTTTTACAGCGGATTGCACCGAACTTGCCGAAGTAAGGCTATGGCGTTTGATGAAATCGGCAGATGTAATATGTTCTGCTTCGCCATCTTTGGCAATGGCATAAAGCAACTCCTTCTGCTTTTCGGGTATGTTCGACAAAATCTCGCGAAATATCGTGTCGTTGGAGGCAATCATATTGTCGATGGCAGCTTGTATAATCTCCAATGTACACTCCTCGCCTTCGGATGTATCGGCAAAAGATTCGTTGAATGTTTTTTGAATGTAGTAAGTATGTCCTTGGAAAAGGGCGTAAGCTTTCTCCACGTTTTCAGCCGAAATGCTGCGGTTTCGTTTTTCGAAATGACCCATAACAAACGGGATGTAAATCTCCGGTGCAATTGCTTTCAACTCCAATATGTCGGCACTGTGATAGAAGGGGCGTGCAGCGGATGTGAACATCTCTTGCATCATGTGTCGTTCGCTACCGGCAAAGATAAAATGGCTGTTATCCGACCGTTGTATGTTAGTTCGCAGGAGAGCCTCGATATTCTTTTCCGGATATTTGGCAATTTGTTGAAACTCGTCGATTGCCACAATACAGGATTTGTCTGCATTGGACAAGTATTGGAAAATCTCGTTAAGAGTATATTCAGGACATTCAATATCACCTAATTCGACATTGAAAGTGGGGAGATTGGTTATCGGGTCAAATCCGAATTTGCCACGAATGGATTTAATCGTCTGGAGGAAGAGGATTGCCATTTTACGGCTACGGGGTAAAAGGGTCTCGTAAATCTCCCGACCAAGCAGATAGGTAAATTCCCGAAGGCTTGACGTATGCAAAATGTCAATAAAGAAGGTGTAATACTCCTTGCTTATCTCCGGTTTGTCATAGCAGAACTGAATTAATCCTGTTTTACCCATACGACGTGGTGATATAATTACCAGATTGTTCCCGTTGGTAATGGACTTTACAAGCCGAGCCGATTCATTTACTCTATCACAAAAATATTCCGGTGCGATTTTACCAGTTACAATAAATGGATTTATTGCCTTCGCCATATAGTTCTCTTTTTTGCAAAGTTAATTATTTGTTTTGAATTATGCGAATAGAATAATTATTTATTTAATAGAATGCCGAAATATTATTCCGAGAAACTTATTTTATCGAGTTTTTAAGTGTAATAAGATATTTTGTATTCAAGTTTTTATTCCAAGTTACTTGTCTACAATATATTATCACATATGCTGCTCAATTGTCACACGCTATGAAAACAGAGTAAATTACGTGATAGCTGATCTTTTTAAAATATGCTAGGATTGGTATCTCACAAGGAATTTCTGCCAATAGTTTTAACTCTTGAAGAGTCAGGAACTCTCTTTTGGCGTCCTCATCTTCCCTCTTATCGAGCAAGTCGTTAATGTTCTCTCGGAGAAGTTTATCACGATAGCAAATCTTCAACAAATGTCGATAGGTTCCCCACCACTTACTGCCTTTTGATTGGGCAAAGTTTCGGAAATATTCGAGGAGGTCAGCTTTCAGTTTATCCTTATCCAGGAATCCGTATTCCTCATTGATGATGGATTGTCTTCTGATTGCTTTTATACCTTCGGGCTTAATCTTAACCCCCTCCTTGTATTTGCGTTGTATTTCGTTTTTGGGCGATTGAAAGATATACCTCCCGAGCTACTCTTTATATACGAGTTTCATTGTGCTACGACTGTATAGGGGAAGATAATACTCGGGAAATAGCAATTCCCATCCTTGCGAGATAAATTTGCTATGTAATATTACTTTTGGTACCCTATTAATTAATTTGAATGTTTTCGAATACCTTGTCTATCTTATCCTTGGGGATTTTTAGGGCACCAGTAAAATTTGAACTGTCAGGTCATCGGTCCAGACACATTAACGCAGCGCATAGAATAGTTTACCGTGTGGAGGACAATCGAATCATTGCAGTAGTTATTTCTATGCGCTATCCTTATAAATAAAAAAAACGGGAATTTGAAGATTCCCGTTTTCGCTTATATGTAAAGTTTACGAATCAAACCTACCGTTCAGTATATGAATTTCCCGAATTCGCTGATAATGGTAAGCTTATTTCCTTCTCCCTCATCGCTGTTGTAGCAACGGCCAATGAGCTGAGCATCGATATTAAAACTTTTTGAAATCGCAATAATTTCGGGAGCCAATTCTTCTTCCACATATATTTCCATACGGTGTCCCATATTAAAGACCTTATACATCTCTTCCCAAGGAGTACCGGATTGCTGTTGTATCAAGCGGAACAAAGGAGGAATAGGGAAGAGATTGTCTTTTACAATATGCATATTTTCTACAAAATTCATCACTTTCGTCTGGGCCCCTCCGGAACAATGGATCATGCCATGAATTTGATGCCGATATTGATCCAGTATCTTTTTTATGACAGGGGCATATGTGCGGGTTGGCGATAAAACCAGTTTCCCGGCATTCAGTTCACTTCCCTCGACCGGATCAGTAAGCTTACATTGACCAGTATAGACGAGTTCTTCCGGAACATTGGCATCATAACTTTCCGGATATTTTCCAGCCAGATATTTGGCGAAAACATCATGCCGGGCTGAAGTCAATCCATTCGATCCCATGCCCCCATTGTACTCTTTTTCATAAGTAGCCTGTCCGTAAGAAGCCAATCCGACAATTACATCTCCGGCTTGTATACGGGCATTATCCACGACATCCGACCGTTTCATGCGGCAAGTCACAGTAGAGTCCACAATAATAGTACGTACTAAATCTCCGACATCCGCCGTTTCTCCTCCTGTAGAATAAATACTGACGCCCAATTTCCGGTATTCTGCCAATAATTCTTCAGTACCGTTGATGATCGCAGCAATAACTTCTCCCGGAATTAAGTTTTTATTCCGGCCAATTGTCGAAGAAAGTAATATATTATCGACTGCTCCCACACAGAGCAGATCGTCAATATTCATAATCAAAGCATCTTGGGCAATTCCTTTCCATACCGAAAGATCCCCGGTTTCTTTCCAATACAGATAAGCCAGAGAGGATTTCGTACCGGCTCCATCCGCATGCATAATATTGCAGTACCCGGGATCTCCTCCCAAATAATCGGGCACAATTTTGCAAAATGCTTTTGGAAAAATTCCCTTATCGATATTTTTGATAGCGTTGTGTACGTCTTCTTTGGAAGCCGACACTCCCCGTTTATTGTATCTTTCGTCTTTTCTCATGATATTGGTACTACTTAAAACCTTTTTTCTGAGCCTAAAAGGTTACAACTTTCTATTTTGAACAGGCAAATTTATATAAAATATCGGTTATCGGAAACTGAAAATTCCAAACAAATCCTCAATGCCAGATCCGGTGAAAAATAGCATAAAGCCGCCACCAAATCAGAAATAGCAAAGCCACCGTAATAATATAGGTCACCGCCACACTGGTATGTAAGAAATAACGGACAGTAAAAGCCAATCCTTCTACTCCGTTCCAAGGATTCAAACCTACCCAGGTATACCGGAATTCTTCCGGCATTGAAGTCATTGACAGCACGCTAAAAGCAGCAATCAAAACCAGTAAGGAAACAATAAAAGCTGTTTTATTGATATTTTTCATGAAATTGAATGAATGATTTATCTGCTACAAAGAAAGCGAATTTTCGGTTCAATCGGAAAGAATCAAACTTAAATATAAATTCAGGGAGCTTTCCTCTCGGAAAGCCGAACAAAAAAAGCCACCTAAAACAGTGGCTTTTTTACTGCTCCTCAGGTAGGACTTGAACCTACGACCTACGGATTAACAGTCCGCCGCTCTAACCAACTGAGCTACTAAGGAATTTTCTCAAAAGCGTTGCAAAGATAGGCGTTTTTTTCAAACACACAAAATTTGATGATAAAAATTAATTCTTTTTTCGGGAGATTTTCGATATAAAATCGGGCTTGATTTCTTTTGCGATTAAGTTTGAATAGATTACAAAAAACGTTAAGTTTGTCGGGAACATATTTTAATATCTAAATAACATGAACAAGGTATTTAAGTCGGCTTTGTTCCTTTTGTGGTTATTGGTATTTCCGGTTTTAGAAAGTGTGTGTCAGAGGTTGGAACTGGAAAGTCCGGAAGGGTTTATGCAGTGTGTCGGGGAAAGCAATTTTGTGCTGACCATTATAAATAAATCGGATCAGGCTGCCATAGAGCCCGGAAGTTACCGGATTGACTGGGGAGACGGGACGATAGAAGAAGGGGTTGAGTTTGCAGGGCAACGTTCCCATATATATAAAGAATTAGGCGTTTTTACCCTTACTTTTACAGCTAAAGCGAAGGGGGCGTCTGTTTATTTGCCTCCAATCACAAAGAAGGTAATCAACGAAATCGCACAGCCTGCCATCGGTATTAAAATAGCGGCCGGAGGGATTCAGTGTGTGGGGAGTACCGTGGAATTCGATGTGCTGAACTGGGAAGAAAATACAGAAAACACTTCTTATGTCATCGATTTTGCCGATGGCATGCAGCAACCTTATACGGGCGAGGAATTGAAAAAGACGGGAGGAAAAATTTCCCACTTGTATAAACAATCCCATTGTGAACTGGGGTATCCCGACGGAATTACCATCAAGATCACCGCCGACAACGGGTGTGCGAGCCGTTCTGCCAATATCGAGAATATTTATATCGTTATCCCGCCTAAACTTAGCTTCGATTTACCTGCGGAAGAGTGTACAGGAAATCAGATTATGCCCCGGAATACAACGCCCGCCGACGGGGATGCAGCCTGTAAGAAACCTTCTTTTTCGTGGTTGGTGGATAGAGTGCCTACCGCTTTTCCCCTGGTGTTTCAGGATCCCGGGACTTATCAGGTGACTTTGAATGCAACGAAGGGTGCGGAATGCAGCAAGGCGACTTTGACGAAAGAGATTACCATTATCCGCCGGGTCGAAGCCGTGGTTCTGCCTTTGCTGGACACGGTCTGCGAAGGAGAGTCCATTTCGTTGAAAGGCTCGGGATCGGCAGGAGACAAGAAAAAATACAACTGGCGCGTTGTGTCCGGTGGGAGTGCGAATGTAAGTTTCAGTCCCGATGCTTCGGCTGCCGATCCTGTGGTTACGTTTGCCAGACACGGAACTTACCGCTTGCGGCTGACGGTGGATAACGGTTGTTCTTCCGATGATGCCGACGTTGAAATCGTGGTTAAGAAAAATCCGGAAATCATAGAGTTTAAACCTTTGCCTTCTCTTTGTCCCGGCGATGTGCTGCGGCTGAACGGTTATATTGCTTACGACTGGACATGGAACGGAAATCCCCGCACTCCGGAATGGGAACTGGAAGGGCCGAAAACAGGGAATGAATTTTTGCTGAATAGCGAACAGGCCGAATATCCCAGTTTAAAGTTCACCAATCCGGGAAAATACATTTTACGGGTAAAGCTGAAAAGCGCCGGCTGTCCGGACGGGGCAAAGCTGGAGGCTGAACAGGAAATCGTGGTGTACGATCCGGCCATCACGGGAGAAATCATCCATTCTGCTTTGGATGTTTGTGAGAATACCGGTATTGTATTTACCGATAATTTGTCCGGGGTGAATGTAAAAACGGAATGGAGTGCGGTAAACTCCGACGGAACTCCGGCGAATTGTACGAAAGTTCCGGGTAACGGGGGGAAGACTATGACTTTTACGTTCGACCGTTACGGTGATTATAAGATCGTGGCGGACATAACGGCCGAGTGTAAAACCGACCGCCGGGAGTTTGAAGTTAAAGTGCGTAAAGCTCCGGAAGTTTATTTTACGGCATTCCCCGCCGTGGTATGTCCTGAAACTCCTTTTTCCCCGGGGGATTATATCGATTATCGTCCCAACGGGAACGATAGCCAGGTCACTTTTACCTGGGCGGTGACGGGAGGAGAAGAACCCGCCTTGCTGGAGGGGGAAAACAGCCGTCAGCCGAAAGTGACTTTCTCAAAATACGGCGATTATGTCGTTCATCTGAAAATCAACAATCCGACTTCCTGTTCCTCTCCGTCGCTGGATATTCAGCAGAATTTAAAAGTGAGCAATCCGCAAATGGATTTGGATATAAAACCCGATCAAAGCACCGTTTGCTTAGGCGAGCAAGTGACGTTTGAAAATAATTCTTCGGTAGCGGTAGAGCCTGAATATTACTGGGGAGTGTCGCCCGACGGTTATCGGTTTGTACCTGCCGGGGGAGAAACTTCGAAGGCTCCGGTGATCGAATTTACAAAATCGGGAATTTATAATGTAACGGCTGTCGTGAACGGGGTTTGCCGTCCGGAAACCAAGGCTTACACCATTGTGGTGCGGCAAGACCCGGAAGTCGTGCTGGACGCTATTCCCGATATGTGTCCGGGCAAATTGGAATTGACCGATTTACTGGTGCATTATACGTGGAACGACAGTTGGAAAAGCGGGGCGGAAAGTACACGCCGGGTGGTGTGGAAATTGCTTTCCAAACCGGACGGGGCCGATTGCACTCCGCCCGAATCGCTGGAATGGAATGCGTTGTTACCCCGATTGGATTTAAATACCCCCGGAGATTACGTTTTGCAGGTGGAAGTGAAATCGGATGCAGGATGCAGTGCCGGTAATCCGGTGGCTTCGCAGAAGGTGACGGTGCACGATCCGGCTTTATATCTCGATATTAAACCGGTGCTGAATGCCGATGTCGTACAATTGCCGGGAGTAAACGAATATCAGGTGGTGGAAGGCCGGCCTTTGACTTTCAGTAATAAGAGCCGCGGAGTAGGGCTGACCTATAAATGGTCGGTAGAGCCGGCAGGGCAAGCGGTGATCTCGGATGCGGAAGCCGCCGAGCCTTCGGTGACTTTCGGAAAATACGGGGTTTATAAGGTGAAGGTGGATATCGAAGGAACGTGTAATTCCGATTCCCGTGAATTTACCGTAGTGGTAAAAGGAATCCCGAAATTCGACTTTAAGCCGATGGCCAACCGTTGTGATGATTGGGAGGAGATCGATTTAAGGGATTATTTGTCCTGTGATTCGTCGGGAAGCACACAGATTATTTGTAACTGGACGATTTCTCCGGCAACGGGATATGTGATTACGGAAGGGACGACTTCGGAAATGTTTTATAAGATCAGGTTTGAAAAGGCCGGGCGTTACACTTTAACTCTGAATGCACAGGCGGAATATGGAGGAGTACAGACTATTGCGGGAGAGGTGAATGTGTTACGGTCGTCTATCAGCACGAAAGCGGAATTGTCGCAAACCGAAGGCTGTACTACCGACGGGTTGGAAGTGGTGGCATTGAATAGGTCGGACGGGGATTCCGTGACTTATACGTGGAGTGTCATGCCTTTGTCCGGCAGGGATATTACGGCGACCGAGGAAAGATTGACCGCCGAAATGAAGGAAGCCGGAGATTATCGGGTGGTGTTGAAGGCTGCCAATATCTGTATGGAGGACTCTGCCGTTTACCGGGTGCATGCTTATTCGAAACCCGAGGTGGCTGTTATCGGCGGGACGGATTTAGGAACGGTTTGCGAGAACGGTTATGTTTTTCTGGGGGGTGAGCATGTGGGAGAGATTCAAGTGAACAACGATCCGTTGAATTTTACCCGCTGGACGATTTCTCCGGAAGGAGCCGCTTTAGCCAACGGAAAGGAATGGGATGACGAACGTCCCGATTTTAAGTTTGCCGGAGGAAAGAATTACATTATTACCGGACAGTTTAAGAATCGTTGTAAAGATACGGTGAGTGTACATTATACGGTTGCCGTCGATCGGTTTGTTCCGGTAGAATTGATGCCCGATACGGTCGTATGCGCCCATACGGAAGCGTTTTTGCTGAAAGCGGAACCTCACGGGGGAGAATGGAGCTGTACAGATGCGAATGCGGTGACGGAGAAGGCGGGAAAGGAATTTTATTTCAATCCTTATCGGGATGAATACGGGGAATATGAGTTGAATTATGTGAGGGGTAACGGTAGCTGTATGGCTTCTGGCAGCATGAAAGTTACGGTGAATAAGTTGCCGGTAGTCGATGCCGGTTCCGACCGGCATGCCTGTTTGAACGACGAGCCTCTCGATCTGGAGGGTGTTCTCCCGCTGGACGGGGAATGGAAAGGAACGGGGGTACGGAATAATCGGTTTTTCCCCGGAGAGAACGGCGACGGAGTTTTCAGACTGGAATATTGGTACACGGATGCTTCGACCGGATGCCCTAATCTGGATACTATCCGGATGACGGTATTCCCTTTGCCCGATCCGACCTTTAAAGCATCTTACCAGCAATGCAGTGTTACCGATTCTTTATATGTTCCGGTAGAATTGGGGATAGGGAATCATTTTAAATGGGATTTCGGAAACGGGGATGTGTTCGAAACGGTGGATGCTCCTGCCGTTTATCAATATGCTGCCGTCGGCGAATACGATATTATATTGACAGTTACGTCGAAAGACGGATGTACGGTGACCGGAGCACCTTATCCCGTGAAGGTTCTGGGAGTTCCTCCTACGGCTTTGTTTACTTTGGCCGATACCGCCGGATGCGGTCCGTTTACGGCCCATCCGCAGGTCGATCCATTGCATTTTGCCGGGGAATATTATAATCTTCAGTATGCCTGGGATTTCGGGAACGGAGAGAAGAGCAGCGAGCAGCAGCCCGGAGCACAGACGTATTGGGCGGGATCGTTCGACACGACTTACCGGATAACCTTCAAGGTATATAATGTGTGCGGATCGGAAGAAACGACCGCCGATGTGGGGGTATGGTCGAAGGCCGTAGCCCGTTTTGCCATGAATCCGGAAGAGGAGGGCTGTACTCCGGCGGAAGTGTTGTTTATGAATAAGAGTACCGGCTCGCACAACCGATATACGTGGGATTTCGGCAACGGGCAATCTTCGGCGGAAACCGACCCGGTGCAGGTGTTTACCACGAATACGGGAGTGTCGGTTTTTACTATTAAACTGACGGCGGAAAATCGTTGTACGCCTGGCGGTACGTCGTTTGAGCGGGAGTTGAAAGTGAAACCGAATACTTTGATGGCCGGGTTCACGAAGAGCAAGAGATATATTTGTGCCGGAGATTCGGTGTGTTTCGAGAATAACTCCGCCGACCGCGATCCGAACGGAATATTGAATTATTCCTGGGACTTCGGTGACGGGCAGTTGGCGACGGTTTGGGATACGTGCCATGTGTATGCAGAGCCGGGTGCTTACCGGGTGACGCTAAAGGTGGATAACGGGTGTGCACGGCGGGAATTCAGCGATTCGGTGTTTGTGGACGCGGTCCCCGTTTTGCAATTAGAGGCGGATGCGGCTTTGTGTGAAGATGTGGAGTTGGCTTTGAAGTTATCTTCCGACCAGCCTTTGAAAAACGTGGTTTGGAATTTCGGGGACGGGACGAAGCCGGAACAGGGAGCTTTACAGATGAAACATGTTTTTGAAGAACCGGGGATATATACCGTCCGTGTGAGAGGCGAGGGGAATCAAATACCGTCTTGTCCCGGAGAAGTGACAAAATATATCGAGGTCTGGTCGAATCCGAGGGTAGAGATCGCTCCTTTGGACACGATGACCTGTCCGCCTTTTCTTTATCATCCACGGGTGTCGGCCACCTCGTACGATTATTTTAAATGGGATTATGGCGACGGAACGCCTTTAACCTCGGAAATGGAACATTTGTATGAAAACGACACCAATTTTATCCGGACATTTCAGGTTACGGCTTATGTGGAAAACAATTACGGCTGCCGGGAAGAGCATCACGGGCTGATCCGGATTTACAACGGTCCGAAGGCGGCGATAGATAAGGATATAAAATACGGAAGACCGGAAAAGGTGCGGTTTATCAATTTGTCGAAAGATTTCTCACAATGCACCTGGTATTTGCCGGGAGGGCTTGTGGTGAATTCGCCCGACGACCAGGAGGTGATTTTTGAACGCGAAGATGTTTATCCGGTTTCTTTGGCGGTGTGGAACGAATACGGCTGCCGGGATTCTTTGCATATCGATCATCGTTCGTATGAAGGAGGGCTTTATTTTCCCAATACATTCATTCCTCACAGTGCCAATGCCCGGGTTAGCCGTTTTAACGGAGTCGGGATGGGCCTGAAAGAATATCATTTGGAGATTTTCGACCAATACGGAAATAAGATTTGGGAAACGAAAGAACTGGAGGGAGGCATGCCCGCCGGAGGATGGGACGGAAGGGATTCGAAAGGGAAGTTATATCCACAGGGGGTATATATCTGGAGAGCCAAAGCGATATTTTTTAGCGAGGATGTGTGGACAGGCGGGAATAATCGTTCGGGACGGCCGCAAACCACCCAGGGATCGGTGTTATTGTTGAAAGAATAGGTTGTAATATATTAATGGGCACAGTCGCCGGTCGTTAATAGGCGGCGGAATGCCGCTATGGATTTATGAAAAAAATTGTCATATTATTGCTGGGGATATTGGCAGGCTTCGGGGGATTGGCTCAGGATGCCAAATTACCTCATCCTTTTATGTGGAAGTCTTTCAATAATCCGGGATTTTCCGGATTCGACGGATTGATGAGTGTGAATGTCGGGGTGCAGCGCACTTACTGGAGCCATCCTCTGGATTTCAGGTCTTATTTCGTGTCGGCTGATTACCCTTTTCAGGAAAAAAGAACATTCGGTTTGGGCGGGGTGTCGCTGTTTTATCAGCGCGATCAGGAAAGTTCGGTTATGTATGTTACCAATTCTTTCGCCGCAGCCATTTCCGGCAGGGTAAAGATTTCCCGCTCTACGGTATTGCAGGTGGGCTTGCAGCCTATGATTTATCAGAAGAGCCTCGATCCTTCCAGAATGACGTTAGGGGATCAGTTCGATCCTTATTACGGACAAGTCTTGGATCTATCTCCGGAACTCGTGAATTTCTATGCAGACAAAATCACCCTGTTCGATATGGCCGCCGGAATATACGGGCAGACGGATTTCCCGATCAATTTCCGGGGAATGGCGAGCCTGGAGTACGGTTTTTCGGTGTATCATATCATCGAATCCACTCAATCGTTCCTTTCCGAACATGGCTCGGTTTCGTCCGAACAGAATTTGCTGAACAGGCGTTACTCTGCGTATGTTTCTTATTCCCATCCCTTTGCTTTAGGAAATCAGATCAATACCGTGCTTACGCCTTATTTTATGGCGGATATCCAGTCGGTGATGAAAAATCTGCATTTCGGGGTTTATTGGGAAGAAGAAAGATTCGGAATGATCGGGCTGGGCTTGCGCAGCGACCAGTATGAGGGGCTGCGGATAGGAACGCTATTACTGCACTTGGGGGCTAATCTGGTGCGTAACGACAGAACCGGATGGAAGATAGGATATACTTTTGAAGTGCCGACGCATCAGGGGACGATGTATAAAAATACCAGCCATTCTTTGTCTTTGCATTGGTATTTCAAACAGAATCCTCGCCGCTGTGTGGGAAGATTTGAAAATTCTCCGAATAATACGAAGCGTATCCGGGGAACAAGGCAGCGGAATAAAACATTTCGTTTTTAAGCAGAATTACTTTTATCGATTTAAAAATGAAAATGTCGGTCATGAAGAGATATACTATATTGAGATGTTGCAGATATATCGGTTGTATGCTGTTGTTGCTGTGGGTGGTAGCAGACAGGTTACAGGCGCAAACCGTCAACGATTTGATTTTGGTGGAGCCGAGAGGATTCAAATTGTGTAATAACGATGTGAACGGGGAGGAGATCACGGTATATAATCAGTGTACACATCCCGGTTTTCAAAACGGAACTTTCCAGGTGGATTGGGGGGACGGGGGTGCCGTGGAGAATTGGGGAAGCGGAGAAACGATGGTGCATACCTACCTGCCTTTCGGGGTGTTTGATCTTACTTTTTCGTGGCAATCGTCGGACGGGAGTAAGAGGTTGTCGAAGGTGTATAAAGTGATGCGGCTGAAAAAGCCGATCGTCGCTTTAAAGGAAGGAGAGGCGGGAAATACCTGTAATAACGTGGAGGCCGAAATCAAGCTGATCGATTTTGAATTGCAGACCGAAGGAACGACTTATTATATAGATTTCGGGGATAATGTGCAAAAGACTTATACCCAGAAGCAGATCGTGGAGGAGCATCACGGTATCCTCAAACATAAGTTCGAAACAGAGGATTGCCCGATCCGGGTGATGATGAGGGTGGAGAACGAATGTCCGGGGCTGATTTACGAAACCACTTTTAACACGGCGGTGGTCGTGCCGCCTAAAGCCCGGTTTGAATTTATCGGAACGGCTTGTACGGGGTATCCCGTAGGGGTGAGAAATATTTCGATCGAGGGGAAAAATGTTCAATGTGAGGAAAGTACGGATTATATCTGGAAATTCGGGGATAAGCCGTCGGAATTTACAAAAGAACCCAGCGTGACTTTCGACTCTCCCGGAACTTACGAGATACGTTTGATCGCCTGGACGAACGGGCTGGAGTGTTCCAGAGATACGATGATGAAGACGGTGACGGTGGTGGAGTCGCCCAAAGTGAATTTCAATATCGACCGGACGGAAATATGTTCCGGAGAAGTGGTGCGTGTGTCCGACAATTCCTTGGGGGAAGATGTGGCATATACCTGGGAGGTTTCCGGCAATCCGGTGAACGATTACCATTTCGTAAACGGGACGCATGCCAATTCGATTAACCCGCAAATTCGGCTGGACGGTTACGGGGACTATACGATAAAGCTTTCTTTACGCAATAATTGTCCTGAAAGCGAGGATGCGAAGATCGTCACCGTATCGAAAAATCCGGAAGTGAGCGTGTCGAATTGGACGGATTCTCTGTGTGCTCCCCGCGGAAGCGATGCCTTGTCTCTCGATCTGTCGGATTATTTTCATATCCTTTGGAATGGAAATCCGAAAAATCCGGAATGGAAAATCGAGCCGTTGGCGGGAATGACCGGAACCGTGGAATATGAGCCGGGCTACGGGGTCGATTCCGAATATCCGCGCGTGAAACTGAAGGTGGGAAGCACTTATTCTATCTCCGTCGGTTTGGATGCTGCATCCGTCGATGGGGTGGAATGTGGCGATCCTTTCAAACGTACGGTCACTAAGACTTTAAAAGTGAAAGACCCGAATATCGTGGCTAATATCACGCCCGGTGTGCTGCCGGGTGCAGACGGGGTTATCCCGGTTTGCGACGGGGCGGAACTCGCTTTTACCGATCATTCTACGGGCGAGCGTTTGAGGCATGCGTGGTCGGTCACTCCGTTCGGCAATTTCGATCCGAACTGGAGGGTGGAGTATGTATCCGGGGATAGCAGGTCACCTTCACCCGTGCTTAAAATCCACGGTTACGGGGATTTTATCGTGACGGATATTTTGCAGGTGGATTGTAATACCGAGCCTGTGAGTTTTACGGTGCATGTGAAAAAAGATCCGGATGTTTTTATGACAAACTTTCCGCAGGAGCTTTGCCCGGACGATGTGATGAATGCAGGAATATGTATTTTTTATAATTGGTATAACAATGAGCAAAAGGCGCATTGGGAGTTTACGCCGAATACGGTGGATTTCCTGAATGGGACGACGGCCGATTCTCCGGAACCACAGGTACATTTCCGGACTTCGGAAAAATATATTTATACGGTAACCGTTCCCGGCACGGGTTGTCCCCGGACGGATACGGTGGTACAGGGAGAAACAAGGGTGAGAATGGCCGGGCTGGATGTGACGGTAAAGGAAAATCAGAATCGTTCGGAAGTCTGTGAAGGGGGGATGCTTACATTTCTCAATCTGGCTTCGGAAAAAGACCCGGAAGGGACGGAGTTGCGCTATAAATGGGAGGTTTTCGTGCCGGAGGAAGGGCAGCCTCAGGGAGGAACGTCCGCCGATTGTAAATTTCTCAATGACAAAGACAACGATAAAGTGGCCCCGATCACGTTTCAGACCTGGGGGACTTACGATGTGAAGGCTACGGTGATCGGATATTGCGATACGGTTTCCACGACTTTGCGGATTACCGTCCGGAAAAATCCGGAGATAAGGCTGACCGATGTGGCACATTGTCCCGGTAAGCTTGTATTGGCGGGTGCGGATAATTACCGATGGTGGAACAATACGCCGGCGGTGACCTGGACGATCCGGCGGCAGGACGGGACAGACCAGCCGGGGGATTATGAGGTGGCGGCGGGTGCTTTGACTCAGCTTTATCCGGAAGTCGATTTTAAACGTCCGGGAAAATACCGGGTGAGGGCAGAACTGAATCATGCCGGCTGCCCGGCTGCCAATCCGGTGAGCGAGGTGGAATATTGGATATACGATCCGGAACTTTATGGCAGTATCGATTTGAAAACACCTACGCCCGGCGATCCTTTGGCCGCCGATATTTGTGAGAATGAGATTGTGGATTTCGAGAACACCATGACCGAGGATGCCGGACAGTTAAGCTGGTTGTGGACGGTGGAGGGTGGCGAGGCCGGAGATTGGCAATTTGTAGAAGGAGGGGTGGCGATCGATCCGGAGCAGGGAAAGCTGAAGAAGTCTCCTTCTTTCCAATTTTTAAAGTATGGGGATTATCGGGTGAAAGCGATTGTGTTCAGTACCTGTAAGGACGCGGTGACGAAAGAATTCCGGGTGACCGTGAGGGGAGTGCCCGACATTGCGTTACAGCCCCGGATGGAGAAGATCTGTGCAGACGGGGAATTGGATATGAAGGATCGTTACCTGGAATATATCGATAAGAAAAACAATATCCTGACCTATGAGTGGAGCGTGGCGGCCGACCGTACGGTCACTCCGCCTTTGTTCGATCCGGCTGCGGAGTTTCCCGTATTCGATTTCCAGGGAGAGAATGCCCGTTACACCATTACTTTGAAAGCCCATTCAAAATGTGCCGCCGGAGGTGTTCAGGAATTTAACAGCGTGGTCGATGTGATTTCCGTGGATAAGAAATCGCTTTTCGAAACGGATTCCGTAGGGTGTACCGATTTCGAACTGGCCCTGGATAACCGTTCTTCGGGAGATTCGCTGAACTATACGTGGACGGTTACGCCTGAGAACGGTTCGGGCGGAGGATGGCAATACATTCAGGGGAACGAACATTCGGAAAACCCGCGCTTGAAGATTACCGAAGCCGGATTTTATAATATAGCCCTGCATGTCGAAAATATTTGTGGTTCGGACGATTCGCAATTTAGGGTAAAGGCATATTCTGTGCCGGAGATCGATATCGCCGACATTGCCGATGCCTGCGAACCTTTGCTGTTTAAGGGTACGGAGCGGATTACGGTGAAGGAAAACAACGACCCGATCCGGCAGGTGAACTGGCAGATCACGGAACGCCCCGGAAGCCTGTCGGAAGGGTATGACTTTACGGGCGGGACTACGATTCATTCAGCCTATCCCGATATTATATTCCATGCCTGCGATTATGAAGTGACGGTGGAATATAGCAACCGTTGCCCTATGCCGGGCCGGAAGACGTTTCAGGTGAAAGTGGATAAGTTTATTCCGATAGAGCCTTTACAGGATAAGGCAGTTTGCGTATTGACCGATCCTTTCCCGCTGGAGGCTTTGCCTGCGGGGGGAGACTGGACATTGAAAGAGGCGGGCATTCCGAATGCCGACCGGATATTATATAGGGACGGAGCGGGGAAAGATTGGTTTAACCCGGAATTCGATCCTTATTTCGAAGGCGATATCGAATTGGTTTACAGTAAGGCGAATTATAGTTGTATGGCCCGGGATACGATGAAAGTGCACATTTTCCCATTACCTCGTGTGGAGGCGGGTGATCCCCTGGAAATGTGTATCAATCATGAGCCGTTCCCCCTGGTAAACGGCACTCCCCTGAACGGGCATTGGACGCTGGAAGACGGTACGACACTTGCCGGAGATTTGTTTACGGCGGTCAGCGCAGGTGATTTCAAGTTGAAATATTATTTTACGGATGAACATTCCTGCCGGAATGCCGATTCGACGGTGATGACCGTGCATCCCTTGCCCGATACCCGATTCGATGTACCTGCTTTGAATTGTATCCGAACCGGGGTGGAGGTCGTCCCGAAGCAATTGGACGGTAACCGGTTTGAATGGGATTTTGGTGACGGTTCGGGGAAAGTGGTGTCCAACGGGAATCAGATTCATATTTATGAAGAATTCGGATATAAGAAGATCAGCAATGTGACGACTTCGCGGTATGGATGTATCTCCCGTTCGGATTCGGTGGAAATAGAGATCGTCAATGTGCCTCCTCCTGCTTTCTTCGAGGCCGATCCATTAAAAGCCTGTGCTCGTTTCGGAGTGGATCCCGGCAATGAGAAGGCGGTTTTGGAAGTGAATTTTTCCTTAGATACGACGGTTTATGCCGACAATCACAATTACCTTTCGTTTAAATGGGAATATGGAGATGAAACGGAGTCGGATGAATTATTGCCGGTGCGGCCGAAATATTATCCGTCCGGAGCCTGGGATACTACTTATATCGCCCGGTTTATCGTGAGCAATATGTGCGGAACGGAACAGATGGAAAGGGCTGTCACGGTTCTGTCCGCGCCGAAAGTGATGTTCGCTTTAAAGCATGAATGGGAATGTTCCCCGGTATTGCTGGAATTACAGAACACCACTACCGGGAACAATGTGAAATTCGACTGGACATTCGAGAATGCCCGTACCGGAGAGGTTGTCCGAAAAACGGATGTCCGGAATCCGGTGTATGAATTTGCCACCGATTCGGCTTCGACTACGTTTTATATTACGCTTAAAGCGATCAACGCTTGTGACGAGGATGTACATACCGATTCTTTGGTGGTGAAGCCCCGGACGATCTCGGCACATTTCACGCCCGGGAAACGGGAGGTTTGCGTGGGAGAAGAGCTTTGTTTCCGGAATAATTCCACCGATACGCTGAGTGCTATCGAGAATACGTACTGGAATTTCGGAGACGGAACGAAAGATACGCTTTGGAATCCCTGCCATGTGTATCAGGTTCCCCGGCAGTATGTGGTGAGCCTGCTGATCGATAACGGCTGCGGGTATCACACTACCGAGGACACGATTACCGTGCGCCCCTTGCCCCAGCTGGAGTTGCTGAGTGAGGACCGGGTTTGCGAGGACGATACGCTTACCTTTGTGGTACATTCCGATCAGGAGTTGAAGTTTGTAAGTTGGAATTTTGGAGACGGTCAGGGCAGTACCCGGGATAGCTTGCAATATGTTTACGACGGCTACGGAACGTATTCGGTGACGGTAGAGGGGATCTCCGCTCAAAAGGCTGCCTGCAAAACGGTGGCGGTTAAGGAAGTAGAGATTTATAACAAACCGATTGTCACGGTTACCCTGGATACGATACATTGTTCGCCTTTCCTGTATCGGCCTGAAATCGAAGGTGATGCTTATTTCGAATGGGATTATGGCGACGGAACGCAACCGACAACGGCCGGGGAACATTGGTATAAGAACTCTACCGATACGGTGCAGAAGTTTCAGGTAATGCTTTATGCACAGACCGATAAGGGGTGTAAATCGGAATATACCGGAGGAGTTACGGTGTATTACCAGCCTAAAGCGTCTATCGGGAAGCAGGTCGTTACCGGACGACCGGAGAAAGTGACTTTCCTGAACCAGACGACGAGTGGAACGGACGGTTACTGGGAATTGCCGTTGAGCGGAACAGTCCGTTCACAGGACGACCAGATTCAGGAGTTCCGGGAGAACGGCGTTTATCCGGTGAGGTATATCGCTCAAAGTTACTACGGTTGTTTGGATACCGCAGAGATCGAACATATCGTGGAGATGAAAGGGTTGTATTTCCCTAATACTTTTATTCCACAGAGTGCTAACGGGAAAGTGAACCGGTTTAACGGGATCGCTATCGGGTTGAAAGAGTACAGGCTGGAGATTTACGATTATTATGGGAATAAGATTTGGGAGACAAGAGCCTTAGAGGACGGAAAGCCTTCGGAAGGCTGGGACGGCCGTAATGCAAAAGGGGAGATGATGCCCCAGGGGACCTATATCTGGCGTGCCCGTGCCATTTTTATTGACGATAATGTATGGACAGGCAAGAACAATGATTCCGGTGTTTCCGAAACCGTACAGGGTAGTGTGTTGATGTTGCGGGAATAAGGTAGAAAAAAGCGTATCGAGATATGTGTTGCGAATATTAAATGACAATAGCTGCCGGAGTTCCGGCAGCTATTATTTATGAGGTTTCTTATGATGTCGGGATTTCTTTTTCCGGATAACCGGGCGAACCTGGGAAGTTGAAATCTGTTTTGTCCGTTTACATTAATTTACGGAATATATTTCCAGAATTTTATTTTTCAATTCGTTTGCATTGACGGGTTTGGACAGGCAACCGTTGAATCCGCTGGAAAGAATCCGGCGCATGTCTTCAGGAAATGCGAACGCTGTAATGGCGATGATCGGTATATCTCCTGATTGCTTGCGGATTGTGGCTGTTGCCTCGTAGCCGTCCATTTCCGGCATTTTTATATCCATCAGGATAATATTGGGGTGATATTCTTTGAACATTTCCACAGCCTGTTGTCCGTTCCAGGCATGCAGCAGTGTGTAATTTTTTTTGAGCATCGCTTCAAAAAGTTTGTAATTGGAAGGATCGTCCTCGGCGATAAGAATGGATAGCGGAGCGGAGCTTTTACCGGAAACCGGCAAAGAATCGCCCGTTGTTTTTGCTTTGGAGGCGGCTGCGGTGACAATACTTTCTGCCGGAAGCAAAAACCAAAAGGTAGAACCTTGTCCTTCGGCAGAAAAGACGCCGATCTCTCCTCCCAGTCGTTCAATGATGCTTTTACTGATCGCAAGTCCTAATCCGGTGCCCTGTGCTTTTTTACTGAGTTTAACGAACCGCTCGAATACGCTTTTCGTCTTGTTGGCCGGAATGCCGCATCCGGTGTCTTCTACGTAGAAATACCACCGGTTGTCCGGATGTCTGAGGAATCCGAAATGAATGTGTCCCTGTTCCGTGAATTTTGCTGCATTGTTGATAAAATTATGCAGAACTTGTAACAGCCGTCCCCGGTCGGTATGGATGGTGCAGTCCGGTAATTGGTGTGTGCAGGCAATCTCGATCGCCGGATTGGTCACTTTCATCCGGGCGGTTTGTTCGAGCTCGTCCATCAACGCATTCAGGTTGTGGTCGGCGAAAGAAAATTCCAAAGTTCCTGCTTCGATTTTCGATAAGTCGAGAATGTCGCCGATCAGTTGTAGTAACAGCGTATTACTGTTCCGGATAATATTGAGATATTCTTGCTTATCTTCGTCTTCTTCCGTTTGTGCCAACAGTTCTGAAAAGCCTACGATAGCATTTAGAGGAGTACGAATTTCGTGGCTCATGTTGGCCAGAAATGCACTTTTGAGCGTGTTGCTGCGCTCGGCCTGCTCCTTGGCTTCGCGTAAAGATTCTTCCATTCGTTTTTGCTCGGTGATAATGCGGATGGATCCGATTAATTGCAGAGGTTTCCCTTCGGGATCATACTGCGAAATGTTGCTTAGAACTTCCACCCATTCGTATTCTCTGTCGTTATACCAATGGATAGGGTATATTTCGTGAAATTCGGACGCTCTTCCCGTGGATAGATCGAGGTATTGATCATAAGCCTGTACCCGGTAATCCGGATGAATCCGGTCAAAAAAATCATCGGCATGAAGGATATAACGTCCCTGGGAATCGGGACCGTCGGCATTTTCGTGGTGATAGGTGTCATAATCACAATAAAAGGTTTGCTTGTTTAGGTCACCGTTCCAGGGGATGACCTGGGCAATACCTAATACGGACGATAAAACCATGTTCTTAACGGCTAAATCTTTTTTTGCTTTCCGTAAATCTATTTCGGTCGTTTTTTGTTCGGTGATCCGCTGTGCCGATCCGATCAGGTGTGTGGGCTGTCCCTCTTTATTACGCTCTGAAATACAACTTTGTACTTGAACCCATTCCCATTCCTGGTTGTTGAACCAATGTACGAGATAAATGTCATGAAGTTCTGTTCGTTTGCCTTCAAGCAGTTCATTGATCATTTGAATGGCCTGTTCCCTGTAATCCGGGTGAACACCGTTAAAATAGTGATCCATTGAAATCACATACCGGCCTTGTTCGTCCGGGCCTGAGGCGTATTCGGGATGATAGGCGGTATAATCGCAATAGAAAGTTTGGTTGATTAAGTCGCAACCCCATGGAATGACCTTAGCGAGGCTCAATACCGAGTAAAGTGCCATGTTCTTGCGTGCCAGTTCGTTTTTGGTATGCAGTAACGATGTTTGGGTTTCTTTCAATTCCGAGATATCGAGAGCACTGCTTAAAATCAGTTTCTCTTCTCCAAAAGTGAAAGGAGTCCGGGTGATTATGAAAGTATGTTCCCGGCCATCGTAAGTCGTATATTTTTCAATGCCCTGATATTGTTTCAATTCCCCTTTAGCTAATTTCAGTTCGATTTGCCGGACAGAATGAGCCTGCTCCAAAGACATACTGGGATTTTCTGTACTGCCGATCATTTCGGATGTCGCGCGACCGAATATTTCCGCTTTCTTGCTCCAATAGATGTAGCGTCCGGTATCCATGCTTTTGACCGAAACGGGAATAGCTATATTATCCAATACTTCGGAAAAGAAATAGTGTAAATGCCTGGACTCTATTTGTGCTACGGAGTGTTTCGTAATGTTACGGATGTCGGCTAAGATGCGATCTTCCTCCAAATACGATAGGAATACCTCGTAGAATTTCTCTTCACCGTCTTGAGTTTTATGACGATATACAAATTGACAGGGTTGGTGTGTATTGCAAACGGAATTGAAATAGCTGATATGGAATTCCGACGTTTTTTTCAGTTCCCCTTCCGTCAGCCGCCGGCCGATAGCTTGTTCCGGCTTGGGAGAATACATGAGCTCGGGGTACGGATGCCGGACATCCAAAATCGTCGCATTACTATCGTACAGGACGAGCATATCGGGTATTGCGTCGAGTATCCGGTTACTTAAATCGGAGATATTTTTGGAAGTCATAAATTCAATGTGTTGGAAGTGAATATTTATCCTGTTGCCGGAGAGGAAGGCGCAGAGTGAAACGTGAGCTTTCCTGATGGCGTGAAGAAACTGAGATTGTACCTCCCAGTTGTTCGATGATGATTTTACAAATCGAAAGTCCCAGGCCTACACCCTGTACGAAGGTATCTACCTTATAGAATCGTTCGAAAATTTTTTCTAATTGATCGTTCGGGATGCCCCGGCCTGTGTCTGACATGAATAGCCGTACGCTTTTCCCGTCGCTGGAAAGCGTGTAACCGAGGTCGATGTGCCCTTTGCTGGTGAATTTTTTGGCATTGTTCAGCAGGTTATCCAGCACTTGCCGTAAACGCAATGTGTCGCTCTCGATCAGAGTATCTTCCGTGGGCAATAAGAGATTGAATTCAACCCCTTCGGGAATGGCATGTTTATGATTTTGATAAAAATCAGAAAGAAATTGCCTGAGGGAAAAGGATGTGAAATGGTACTCCATCGTGCCTGCTTCGATGCGCGAGAGGTCGAGAATATCCGAAATCAGTGCGAGCAGATAGTCGCAGTTTTTGTTGATCAGTTCCATATATTCTTTGCCTTCTTCGCTGTCGGTAGAAACCTCTCCGCCGGTGAGTAGATTCGAGAAACCGACGATAGCGTTTAGCGGTGTACGAAGTTCGTGGCTTATGTTAGCTAAAAAAGCACTTTTAAGCTTATCGTTCTGCTCTGCTTTATTTTTGGCAGTAGTCAGGGCTTCTTCGATGTCTTTATGGGCCTGAGTACTCATACATACTCCCACCACACGATAGGGCATATCTTCCACCTGCCCTAAGTAGGTGGATTGTCCTTCGAACCACTCATAGCGATTGTCGCCCCGGAGTAACCGGAATTGAACCGGATAGGGATAATGTTCGCCGTTTAGCTGTAAAGAGAAAGCGTGGGCCATAGCAGCACGGTCGTCGGGATGAAGTCTTTCGGAAAAGGCTTCCAGCGTCATGGAATTGTCTGCCGATGGGATACCGGTATAATCGAAATACCGGGAATCGATGACCATCGAGTTACTTTTGAAATCATAGAACCACGGGAATATTTTGGTCGAGCTCAGCGCCATTTTGAGCATATATTCCTGTGTCAGTTCATCGACGATGTTGCGGAACGAAAGTAAGAAATTCCCTTCGTTTAAGCGGGTAATGCAGCCTGTGACAAAAAACAGGGCTGTCGTATTTTTTGTACGGAGCAGGGTGTCGCGTGGTAAAATTACCTGTTCTGTTCCGGGATCGTCGAAACGGGCGATCAGTTCCGGCAAGATGTTTTTGTTGTGATAAATAATCAGAAGCAGGTCTAAAAGCTTTTGATCCTTAAAATCTTCAGAGAGATGCAGGTCTTCCCGCGCCAGAACATTGGTACGGAGAATGCTTCCTTCGGCATTGAAAAAAATCACACTGGTCTGCATGGCATTCAGCAAGCGGTCTGATAAATTGTCCGTTTCCGGACAGCGGCAGCCTTTTTTGGGGGTGTCGCTTCTTGTATCCTCCGGGATCGATTGTTTTGAAGAAGCGGGCATAATATGAGCAATTACAGATGATGGTTGAACTGAAGAATCTTGTTTGTATTCAGATTCTTGTGGAAAAACTCAGTTGTCAAATTGGAATAAGCCGGATGAAATTTCAGTGTTATAAATATAAAAAAGGAAGAAAATCGAGCTGTATATTCAATTTTACAAGGAACAAAGGTATTATTTATTCGTCTTGCTTTTCTTTTTATTATATTAAATATTATACAAAATCGTACGGGAAAATTTAAGATATTTTGGGGGTAATAAACATGTTATAATGTGATATTCTGAATTGTCGGGAAAGGATACATGTTTTCGGAAAAGAAGCGGTCGGTAGCTTTTATTCTTTTCGGGGACATGAATATTTTATTCGGGAGATGCCTTATGAACCGGGCGTTGCGTTTTTGTCATAAAAGAATGCTCCCGAATTTTAAACAATTCGGGAGCATTCTTTTATGAATTTCTTTTAGATAAACGTGAGGTAAATAAATAATCCCCATCTGAATAAAAGAACTTTTTTATTCTTTGATAACCTTGTTCAGATCGATTAATTGGAAATAAAGGTCGCCTGCGCCTTCATAGAGAACACCGAGGGTGGTGGGATCGATCTGAGTTAGGCAGGAATATCCATAGGTTCCCGGCTCATAGAGCAGGGTGTGGTATTTTTCAGGCCATGTTTTTCCTTCGTCGAAACTGAGTTTCAAGGTCATGTGATGGCGTCCCCGGGTGGTGGCGGGGTTGAAGAAGGCTAAGGCCTGCCGTCCGTCTTTTAACGTTACGCGTATGATACTTGCCTGACAAACGGATTCCGGCAAAGCGCTACGGGAGGAAACGTGTTCTTCCCAGGTTTGTCCCAGGTCGCGGGTAACGGCTACCGAACGTGAACCTCCCCGGTCGTCGCGCATATTCAGCATCAGGCTGCCGTCGGCGAGTTCTACGACTTGCGATTCGGTGGTTTTCGATTTTGCTCCCGTACCGATATGCCATGTTTTACCCCGGTCTTTGCTGTATATAATCGTAGAGTGGGGAACCTGGTCTTTGTCTTTAAATTGAGCAGGGAATACCAATGTCCCGTCTTTTTTCATAATTCCCATTCCCGGACCGTTGAAACACAGAAACCATTCCGGTTTTTTCACCTGCTGGGTGATGTTGATCGGTTCCGACCAGGTTGCGCCTTCGTCGTCGCTATATGCTAATATAAATTGTCCTGTTTCTTGCGGAGTCATTCCCGGCTGAGATGCCCACCAGGCCGCTTTGCCTTTTTTGCCGTGAAGCCATAGGGCTGCTACCCAGATCCGCCCGGTTTGTTCGTCCACTAAGATGGCCGGGTCGCCGATACCGTTCTCTGTTTCGGATAATCCGCCCCATTCGCCCATGTCGATTGCTTTTTGCATGGGTAGCCAGGTTTGCCCGTTGTCCAGGCTGCGGCTGACTCCGACGTCGATGTCTCCTTGCAGGTCGCCGGAGTTTTTCCAGCGGATATCGTAAACGGCGATCAGAGTTCCTTTCGGGGTACGTACCAGGCCGGGAATCCGGTAGGTATGACTTTGGTCGTCCATTCGTTTACGAACGGCTTCGCCGATTCGTACCGGAGAGGTTGCCGAAGTAAGGGCTAACGTCGTTTTTTCGGTCGTTTTGATGTTTTCACAGGCGATGTGAATTTCGTCTAATAATCCGGCTGCCGGGGAGAGGGTGACGGAAGCCCAGAAATAGTTATCGCCGGGAAATAAGGTTTGCTGGCCTTTGAATGTGACCGATGCAGCGGGTTCGGTTGTTTTTCCGAATATCACATCCGGCCGGAAATCCGGGGAAGCTCCCGTGGTGTATAATCGCAGGTGTTTTATGTCTTTCAGGTTGTCGGTCCCCTTTAGCGAGAGGGTGATCGAGCTAACGGTCAGTTCCCGGTCGCCTGGATTTTTTATTTTAATACACAACACATTATTATCCTGAACGCGGATAAAAGCCGGAGCGACCTGATTGGTGATACTGACATCCAATGTAGATTTCTGGGCATTGCCGCTTATGGATAGCAATAACGCCAGCATGAGCAGTAGAGTTTGTTTCTTCATGAAAAAAGGGATTTATTAAATAATAATATGAATTATCTTTTCGTTTGTAAAAATAATAATAAATTAAGAAAATCAGTTATTTTATTTGTTATTAATGTTTAAATCGAGCATAACCCTTATATTTGAACTTTGTTTTAAAATACAAAACAGAAGATTATGGACAATGAATTGCTAAAAGAAATCCTGGCTTTTCTCCGTGAGCTGAGGGATAATAATAACCGGGAATGGTTTAATGCCAATAAGAGCAGATATCAACGCCTGAAAAAGGGATTCGATGAATTTACAGGGGTATTGATCGACAAAGTCGCTCTTTTCGATCCGGAAATAAAAGGGCTCGAAGTGAAAGACTGCGTGTACCGGATTTACCGGGATGTGCGGTTTTCGCCCGATAAAAGCCCGTATAAGATACATTTTGCGTCTTTCATTGCAGCCCGGGGTGGCAGAAACAGCATCCGGGGCGGATATTACATACACCTTCAGCCGGACGGTTGCTTTTTGTCCGGGGGGATTTATTGTCCCGAACCGGCCGTGTTGAAAAGGTTGCGGCAGGATGTCTTCGATAATATCGATGAATTTAAGGGGATTTTGAACGATAAGGATTTTAAGAAAGATTTTTCCGGACTCGATACGACCAATTCCCTGAAAAGAGTTCCGGTTCCTTTTCCTTCCGATTTTCCCGACGGCGATTTATTGAAGCATAAGGATTACACGGTTGTGAGCCCGAAACCCGATTCTTATTTTGAAAGCGGGGATGTGTTGAATAAGGTGATGAAAGTCTTTGAAAAACTATATCCTTTCAATCGGTTTTTGAATTACACGATCGACGAGATGAATTAGAGTTTTTTATTACTTTTGTACAAATAAATCGAAGAGGTACCTAACAAAAATATAAAGTTTAAGGATATGAAAGTATTATTGCTGGGAAGCGGAGGACGTGAGCATGCACTTGCATGGAAAATGCTGCAAAGCCCGAAATTGGAAAAATTGTATGTCGCTCCGGGAAATGCCGGGACAGGGGAAATTGCGGAGAATGTGAATATGGCGGTGAACGATTTTCGGGCGATCGGCGATTTTATAGCAGAGAAAGGTATCGATTTATTGGTGGTAGGGCCGGAAGATCCTTTGGTGGGAGGTGTGCGGGATGTGTTGCAGGCAGACCCCCGTTTCGAAAATCTGATGATTATCGGGCCGGGCAGGGACGGAGCGATTTTAGAGGGGAGCAAGGATTTTGCCAAGATGTTTATGGAAAAGCATGGTATCCCGACGGCGCGTTATATGACCGTGACTTCGGAAAATCTGTCCGAAGGATTGGATTTCCTGTCGGCTTTGAAGGCTCCTTATGTGTTGAAGGCCGACGGCCTGGCTGCCGGGAAAGGAGTTTTGATCTTGAATAGTCTGGAGGAAGCGCAGGCGGAATTGAAAGAAATGTTGGGAGGAAAGTTCGGTGCAGCCAGCAGCAGGGTCGTGATCGAGGAGTTTTTGAAGGGTATCGAAATTTCGGTATTTGCCATTACAGACGGCAAAGATTATAAAATACTGGGATCGGCTAAGGATTATAAACGGATTGGAGAGGAGGATACCGGGCTGAATACGGGAGGAATGGGGGCTGTTTCCCCGGTGTTCTTTGCCGATGAGGTATTTAACCGTAAAGTGGAGGAACGAATTGTGCGTCCTACCGTAGAAGGATTGAAAAAAGACGGGATCGATTACCGGGGTTTTATCTTTTTCGGTTTGATGAACGATGACGGGGAGCCTTCTGTGATCGAGTATAATGTCCGGATGGGCGATCCGGAAACGGAAGTGGTGATGCCCCGTTTGAAGACGGATATATTGGATCTGTTCGCCGCTACGGCGAAAGGGGAACTGGCGAACACGGCTTTTGAACTGGATAGCCGTTTTTGTACGACGGTGATGCTGGTGGCTGCCGGATATCCCGGTAGTTACGAAAAAGGGAAGACAATCACCGGGTGTGACCGGGTGGAAGGAGGAATGGTGTTCCACGCCGGAACTAAAAAAGCGGGGGAAGAGGTCGTTACCAACGGTGGGCGGGTGATCGCAGTCAGTTCTTTTGGGAATACGATGGAAGAAGCTTTGGCAAAATCGTATGCTAATGTAAAACGGATTTCTTTCGAGGGAATGAATTACCGACGGGACATCGGTTTCGACCTGATCCGGCTGAAAGACAGTATTGTGTTCGGGAATAAGTAAGCTTCCGTTTTTCTGAAAAGGAAACGGGCAGGAAAAATAAGGCGGGAGTATGCATGGAAATGGCGGACGTGCCCGGCTGAATGAAGAAAAAGAGAGATAAGGGGAGGATTGTGTAAAACGAGATTATGAATGATTTTCTAAAATCGAAAAGGATTTATATGCTTTTTGTATTGCCGTTCATTGTGATGGCAATCTCTTTTTTTAGTACTTATATTCCGCCCGTTACTCTGAAATCGGTGCCTGTGAAAGGTGTGATCAACATTGCTTTTATCAATGAGTTGAACAGTACCTGGATTTCGGTGTTCGGTTTTATTATGGTGCTGGGGCTGGCTTATATGATCTTTTTCGTGAACGAGAAATATAAATTTCTTTCCCAAACCACGACATTGCCTTCGCTTATTTATATTTTGCTGACTTCGGGGATCATGGTGAACCTGGGATTCGATTATTTATTGATTTCGGTGTTTATCGTGTCTTTGGCAAGCGGTCGCTTGCAGGCTGCGATCAACAATCCCCAAACGAATAGTGCAATCTATGATTTCGGGTTTCTGATAACGCTTGCCGTAGCGATCTATCCGAAATTCGTGCTGCTGATTTTGTGGGCTATTTGTGTTTTGTTTTTCTCCGGGCGTTCCACCCTGAAAGATATTATGGCCTTGCTTTTCGGGCTGGTTACTCCGGTACTTTTCGTCGTGTTTTATTATTTCTGGGTGGATTGCCTGCCGGAATTGCCTGTGATTTTTAAGGAGAGCTTATGGGTGGGAGAATATATCCATACCCTGCCGGGGATCGAGATGATCCGTTTGTCTATGCTGCTTTTCCTCTTGTTGCTGGCGCTTTATTCGATTATGGTCAATTATCCGATTTCTGTGGTGAATCAAAGGCGCGGAATCCTTTCGGTGGTGTCGTTGCTGTTATTTCTGTCGCTGACCTTGTTCGTGATTCCGGGTAATTATTATGATTTCATGTATATACTTGCTTTGCCGCTTTCTTATATTTATGCGCAATACTTTATCAATAGCCGGATACGGCTGTTGAATAATCTGATGTTCGTATTGCTGATCTGTGCTTGTTTCCTGACCTATTTACTGTAAGCCGTTATCTTTTGAATGTCAGTAATTCGCCTTTGCTGTCGGAGGGGAATGTGCCTTTGTCATAGACTATTTTCCCATTGACGAGAGTGGTTTGTACCCGGTAGGAAAAAGTTTGCCCTTCCAACGGCGACCAACCGCATTGATAGAGGATATTGTCTTTGCTCACCGTCCATTGTTCTTTACCGAAAATGCAGAGGTCGGCTTTATAGCCCGGACGGATAAATCCCCGGTTTTCAATCTGAAAAAGTTCTGCCGGGGCGTGGCACATTTTATCGACGATGTTTTCGAGTGTCGTTTCTCCTTTTTCCATCAATTCGAGCATGACGGTCAGTGAATGTTGTACTAACGGGCCTCCGCTGGCGGCTTTGGTATATACTCCGCTTTTTTCGGCGATGGTGTGCGGAGCATGATCGGTGGCAATGATGTCGATGACACCTTCATTGATGGCTTTAATCAGGGCTTTCCGGTCGCTTTCCGTTTTAATCGCGGGATTCCACCGGACGAAATTTCCTTTGGTCAGGTAGGCCGAATCGTTGAACCACAAGTGGTGCACACAGGCTTCCCCCGTAATCTGTTTTCCGGTGCGCTCACCCGTATCCAGCAATGAAAGTTCTTCGGCTGTGCTGAGGTGTAAAATATGTAGCCTGCCGTTGTATTTCCGGGCTAACCGTGCTGCCAGCGACGAGCTTTTCAGACAGGCTTCCCGGCTGCGGATCAGCGGATGGTAACGGGTGGGAATGTCGTCTCCGTATTTTTCTTTATATAAAGCCAGATTGGCATCGATCATGGGAGTATCTTCGCAATGAGTGGCGATCAGCAGGGGCGATTCGGCGAAAAGCCGTTCCAGGGCGGGTATATCATCTACCAGCATATTCCCGGTGGACGAGCCCATAAATACTTTTATACCGCAGGTCGTGCGGGTGTCTATCCGCTTGATTTCATCGATATTGTCGGTGGTCGCCCCCAGATAGAAGGAGTAATTTACCAGTGAGCTATGAGCGGCAATTTCCTGTTTTTCTTTCAATAAAGCGATCGTGGTGGTGGGAGGCACAACGTTGGGCATGTCCATGAACGAGGTGATTCCCCCTGCTGCGGCAGCCCGGCTTCCTTCGGCAATGTTGCCTTTGTGTGTCAGTCCCGGTTCGCGAAAATGCACTTGATCGTCGATCACGCCGGGTATAATATATTGTCCGGTGGCATCGATAATCACGTCGTAGTTTTCCGTGTTTTCACCCGGAGCGGGTATTCCGGCAATACGATCGTTTTCAATGACCAGATCGGCCTTGAATGTTTTGCCTTCATTGACGATAGTTCCGCCTTTGATCAGTGTTTTCATAGCGACAGGAAATTTTTCAGGCTGTTTTTTTCGGTTTAATGCCTCCGAAAAGGGCGCGTAATTTCATCGTGATTACTCCGAATACGGCTTCGGTGAATATTCCTCCGCTCATTTTGGAAGTTCCCAAAGTGCGGTCGGTGAATATGATCGGCACTTCTTCTAATTTGTAACCCAGCGTCCAGGCTGTGAATTTCATTTCGATCTGGAAGGCATATCCTTTGAAGCGGATGTGATCGAGATCGATGCTTTCAAGCACTTTTCGGGTGTAACAAATAAATCCGGCAGTGGAGTCGTGTATTTTCATGCCCGTGATGAAACGGACGTATTTAGAGGCGAAATAAGACATCAGCACTCTGCCCATAGGCCAGTTTACGACGTTTACCCCGGTGACGTAACGGGAACCGATAGCCACATCCGAGCCGTTTGCACAAGCGTTGTACAGACGGACTAAGTCGTGCGGGTTATGAGAGAAATCCGCATCCATTTCAAAGATGTAGTTATAACCGTGTTCCAGTCCCCATTTGAATCCGGCGATGTAAGCCGTTCCCAGGCCGAGCTTGCCTTTGCGTTCCAGCATGTGCAGGCGGGGAAATTCTTTTTGGAGAGATTTCACAATATCGGCGGTTCCATCGGGAGAATTGTCTTCTATGATCAGAATGTCGAATTCTGGGTCGAGAGAGAAGACACAACGAACGATGTTCTCTACATTTTCTTTTTCGTTGTAGGTCGGAATAATAACTAATCTTTCGTTCACGAGGCCGGATATTATAAATATTCTACAATTCGTTCCAATTTGTTCCCTCTGGAGCCTTTTATAAAAACGAAGGCATCCCGGACGGGGTGTTCTTGCAGATAACCGATCAGGGAATCGGTGTCTTTAAACGGAGGGTTAAAGTTAAGACTATCGGCACAATGTTCAAAATTATTTCCTACGAGAAATATTTGGTCGAAATGAAATCGGTTTGCCAGTTCCAGTAAGGTCCGGTGTGCCTCCTCGCTTTCTGTTCCTAATTCCCGCATCTCACCTAAAATCACCACTTTACGGGCTGCATTCATTTCTCCGAAATTGCTGACGGAAACCTGCATGCTACTGGGATTGGCGTTGTAAGCATCGAGGATCACCGTGTTGCGGGCTGTTTTTATCAGTTGCGAACGGAGGTTGGAAGGCCGGTAAGATTCGATGGCCCTTTGTATTTCCAGCGGTTCGACACCCCAAAATGCACCTACGGCAGAGGCTGCCATTGCATTGTCGAAATTATAGCCACCGATCAGGTGGGTTTTTATGTAGAGGTCTCCTTTCAGAGTCTTTAGCGAATACACCAAATAAGGAATGGTTTGTTTGATTTCCCCTTTGATCAGATTGCCGTTTATGCCATAGGTTTCGCGGTCGTGCCCTTCGGAGAGTTGCAGCAGCAGTTCGTCTCCGGCATTGACGAATACTTTGCCTTTTTTAGCGAAGAGGTGATCGTAAAGCTCTTTTTTGGTTTTGATAATATTTTCGTAGCTTCCGAACCCTTCGAGGTGTGCCCGCCCGATGTTGGTAATGATTCCGAAATCCGGTTCCGCTATGTTGCATAAGGTTTCGATTTCGCCGGGATGGTTTGCCCCCATTTCCACGATTCCCAGCTCTGTGGTTTCGTCCATACTGAGCAAAGTCAGGGGAACTCCGATGTGGTTATTGTAGTTGCCCTGGGTGGCAAAGGTTTTGTATTTACGTGAAAGGACGGCATTGCACAGTTCTTTGGTGGTGGTTTTGCCGTTTGTTCCCGTGATCCCTAATATTGGAATTGCCAACTGTCTGCGGTGGAAGTTGGCAATTTGCTGAAGAAAGGCAAGGGCATCGGGTACGCAAATATAGCGATCGCCGTCTGCATATTTTTCTTCGTCGATTACAGCGAAGCCGGCCCCTTTTTCGAGGGCTTGCGCAGCATAGCCGTTGCCGTTGAAATTTTCTCCTTTCAGGGCGATGAATACGTCGCCTTTTTGAATGTCCCTGGAGTCGGTGGTTACCCGGCGTCCCTTGATATAGCTGAAATATATTTCGGAAATGTTTGTCATAACCGCAATTTTAAAAAAAAAGTTGTGCAGAACCTACACAACCTTTGTTTTTATTTTCTCATTTTGTTTTTTCCTCCTGTTGCGTTCCCTACATGGCTCATGGCACAACGGAAGCCTATCGTACTGCTCGACCGCTTTTGGTTCATATAGCGGCGGGCGCCCGGGTTAAGCCAATAGGCTCTGTCTGCCCAGGAGCCTCCCTTATATACGCGGGCTTCGTCGTCGATCAGGGTGGTGACTTCTCCGTCGCTCCCTTTGTAGTACATATCGGAAGTTCCTTTATCGTTTTCTGCGGATTTCCAGTTTACATCCGATGAGATTCGTGATTTCAGGTCACCGTCGTCGAAGTTCCGGTTGTCGGCAGTACGATAATTTTCGCGGTTTGCCAATTCCTGATCGGTTTGATTCCGGTAGCGTAAACGTCCCAAACTGTCTTTTGTTGCAATTTGTCCGTCTTCTGTTTTTTCCAAAGTTTTAAAAACATTGCCACGGTAGGGGTTGAATTCCGCCATATCCTGGAACGACAGGGGACGATAGACATCGGCAACCCATTCATTCACATTTCCAGCCATATCGAATAATCCGAAATCATTCGGCCAAAACGATTTAACCGGAGCCGTATAATCCCAGCCGTCGTTGGATGCACCTTCTTTATCGGCACCGGCAACTCCCATATAGTCTCCCTTGCCTCTGGCGAAGTTGGCCATCATCCGGCCTCTGTATTTTTTCTCGGCATATCTTACCCATGAGCCGTCCCAGGGGTAGATGCGTGTGCTGGAGATTCGTTCCGCTTTTGTATTCCCGATCAGTCCGTAAGCGGCATATTCCCATTCGGCTTCTGTCGGTAAACGGTATTCGGGCAGAAGAAGCCCGTCTTCCCATTTCACGGAACGCCTTTCTTTTTGCAGTCCTTTGTAGTTTTTGTTTATAGTTCCGGCATATTGCCCGTTGGTATAAGCTTCGGTGTTGAAGTTATTTTCGTTCTTTTGGTTTTCCGGATCGTGTGCCAGCACTTTTCTGTCGATCAAAATTTGTTCGTTCACCCGGTCGGTACGCCAGATACAAAATTCCGTGGCTTGCTCCCAGCTCACTCCAACCACCGGATATTCGGCATAAGCCGGGAAACGCAGGTAGTTTTTCACCATCGGTTCGTTGTATCCCAGCTGATCGCGCCATACTAAAGTGTCGGGCAGGGCTTTCCGGTAAACTTCCGGATAATCTACGAACACACGGCCTAACCAGGTGAGGTATTCCAACCAGTCGATGTTCCTCACTTCCGTTTCATCCATGTAGAAAGAGGCTACCGTTACCCGACGCGGGGAATTGTTCCATTCTTTCATCACATCTTCCTGAGTACGTCCCATAACGAAAGTTCCTCCCGGAATGAATACGAGCCCGGGACCGGCCTTCTGGCTTTTTACATTTTTATATTCAATGCCCCCGTTTTTTGTATCGTTATATGCCCAGCCTGTGGTTGATGATTTTTTCTTTCCGAATATACCTTTGATTTTTTGGCAAGATGTTGTCGTCAATACTAAGGAACAACAGATGCCTAAAACTAAAAATCCATTTTTTCTCATGAGTGGAGTCTTTTTAGTTGCTTATTTTTAATAAAAATTGGGTTTACAATCACACATGTCGCAATTAATCCACAAATATAGATAAATAATATTTCCGGCAAAAACAAAATGATTGTAATTTTTTTCGAAAAACTGTGATAGAGTAAGTTTTAACGTTTAGAACCTGTTTTATTTACCGGATCGGCAACAGGGTGTTTTCTTTATTTGTAATTTCGTGGCCATATAGCGAATGTTTGAAAAAAGATATCATAATACGGATTTATATGAAAATAAAAACAGGCATAGGGATAGACGTTCACCGTCTGGAAGCCGGTCATGATTTTTGGCTGGGAGGAATTAAGATCGAGCATGAAAAAGGCTGTGTCGCCCATTCGGACGGCGATGTATTGATACACGCTATTTGTGATGCGCTTTTGGGAGCGGCGGGAATGGGGGATATCGGCCTGCATTTTCCAGATACCTCTCCTGCCTATAAAGGGATAGACAGCAAGCTGTTGTTGCAGAAGACCATGGATTTGTTGAACAATAAAGGTTATGCTATCAGCAATGTAGATAGCGTGATTTGTTTGCAACGTCCGAAAATCCGTCCTTTGATCGTGGATATGCAGCATTGCCTCGCTGAAATTATGGGGCTGGAAGTGGAAGACATATCGATTAAGGCAACGACCACCGAACAGTTGGGTTTTGAAGGACGGGAAGAAGGCGTTTCCGCTTATGCTACCGTGTTGTTGTATAAACTTTGATGAATCGCAGGAAATCTTTGTTCGCCGGATTCCGGACTGCGGCAATGTTGAAAAATGAATTTTCAGGATATTGCCTGGATTGTTAGAAGGGAAAGAACGAGGGCGGAAATCGGCGGTGTCCTGCCGGAAAGGCGGGAATCGACCGATCGTATAACCAAGGCGGTGTGGTAAGTCCTCTCTTTTGTGTGGAATAACCTGTTTATTTAAAGGCTCCGGCGGAATACGAATAAAAAAGAAGTGTCTAACCTGGTTAGACACTTCTTTTTTATAAGCCGATGACAGATAATCGTATATCGGTCAATACATATAATCCCATACCGGCAATTGAACCGGTTTGCTCTTTAAGGCTTGCAAAGCTTTTTCGTTCAGGTATTTTTTGTGAAGAACCGCCCGGAACATGTATTCGTCGAACCATTTGTCGGTGAATGTCAGGTAGCCGTTGTGCCCGCTCTTGTCTCCCCAGCTGTTTTCAAACTCCCATTTCACGGGTTTGTCGTTTTCGTCGGTATCGCAGCCTACGATCGTCATGGCATGTGCGGAGCCGCTTTGACGGGTGAGAATGCGTGCTTTTTTATCCATATCGAGTTTTACACCCAGCAAAGATTCGTAATCGAACATTTCCGGATCGAGGATTCCGGTTTCCCGGTTGAATTGTTTGCCTACATCGCAGGAAGCATAAAGCGGCTCGTTGTTTTTGATAGAGGCTAAAGCCGCCGCTTTCAGGTCTTCGTTCGGGAGATTCAGGTAAATCCAGTTGATGCCTTCGATCGTATTTTTATAGTTCTGTATTTCATACACTTTGTAATACTCGCGTGTCGGATCGTTCATCACCATGATGTAATTGTCCGGACTGTAATCTGCGGGGGTAATCTCTTTATAGAATTGTTGCGGAGTGTAGTTCGCCAGTTCTTTTATTTCCCCTTTCTTGGTTTTATATCTCCAGGTGAACTGGTGGGGCGGCTCGCCCAGGCAAAGTGCCAGGATCCGATAAACGTCTTTCAATACATTGTTTTTCTCTGCCCTTAGTTCTTTGGCTTTTTTGCCTTGTGCGGCCAATTCCCGTAACGTATAGCCTCCTAAGCGCAGTTTTTCGTTGATCACGCCCGTCATCTGGGAGGTATTGTTCGAATGGGCGGTTTCGGGCATGACTTCCTGCGGAACAACGCCGTATTTTTGTGCGGCATTGTAATACAGGTTCCACACACCTCCGTCGCCTACCGGGGATTTGAAATATTCGGTCACTTCCCGGTCGTCCATCGGACGGGCGGCTGTGGCGATGATGTTTTCCAGAAACAGGTTCGATTTTTCAAAAATATCCCAAAAATACAGATAGTTGTGTGAGAAGTCGAACTGGTTCAGGTTATATTTTTCCATCACCAGCGGACGGAGAACGTTCATAGAGGTAAACATCCAGCAACGTCCCGAACTTTGCTGGTTGGTGATGCCTTTTACATTCACCCGGTATTTAAAGAAGTGATCTATTTTACCTTGCAGGTCGCGGTTCAGGGCATTGTCCCGAATGCTTTTATCGTTGGTCAGAATGTTTTGTATGGCTTTCGTAGAAGCATCTTTTTTGAAACTGCCTTGAATTTCCTGTAAGTCTTTTTCGCTCACGGCCTGTGCGAATACTCCGGAGCAGGCTAAAATCAATGTAGCTGTTATCAGTTGCTTTAACATCTTTCTTTTGTTTTTTTATAGTGAAAATAATAGGTTATAAATGGATGGCTTCTCCGTAGGCTTGGGCTGCCGCTTCCATGACCGCCTCGCTCATGGTGGGGTGAGGGTGGACGGTGGTGATCAGGTCGTGCCCTGTGACGCCTTTTTTGCGTGCCAATACTAATTCTGCAATCATTTCGGTGACATTGGCTCCTACGAGATGTGCACCCAGCAACGTATTGTCCTGTGCATCGAAAATAAGTTTGACAAATCCTTCATTGGCTCCGGCTGCGCTGGCTTTGCCCGAAGCGGTGAACGGGAATTTCCCGATTTTGATTTCTCTGCCGCTCTCGATGGCCTTTGCTTCGGATAAGCCGACGGAGGCTACTTCGGGGGTGGTGTAGGTGCAGCCCGGTATATTTGTGTAGTCGATCGGTTCAGGATTTAATCCCGCAATATGTTCCACGCAGCAGATCGCTTCTGCCGATGCAACGTGTGCCAGGGCCGGGCCGTGTACAATGTCGCCGATAGCATAAATGCCTTCGATGTTCGTTCGGTAATAGTCATCTACTTTGATCCGGCCTTTTTCCAATTCTACGCCTGTTTCTTCCAATCCGATATTTTCAACATTGGGAGAAATGCCGACGGCGGAAAGTACCATTTCGGCTTCGTAGGTTTCGAGTTCGCCTTTTTTGTTGCGAATGTTGATTTTAAGCAGCTCGCCTGCCGTGTCTATGCTTTCTACGGTGGATTTCACCAGCACTTCTATGCCTGCTTTTTTGAAAGAACGGCCTACCTGTTTGGATACTTCTTCGTCTTCAAGCGGCAAAATGGTGGGCATAAATTCCACCAAAGTGACTTTTGTGCCGATGGCATTGTAGAAGTAAGCCAGTTCCGAGCCGATCGCCCCGGAACCTACCACCAATAGGGAGGCCGGTTTGTGGCCGAGTATCAGAGCCTGCCGGTAGCCGATGATCCTTTTGCCGTCCTGAGGGATAGCAGGCAGCTGGCGGGAACGGGCTCCGGTTGCCAACACGATATGTTGTGCTTCGTAAATTGCTGTTTCTCCCGTTTCCGTGCTTACTTCCACTTTTTTCCCCGGTAACAGTTTGCCCGTGCCGCTAATAACGATGATGTTGTTTTTTTTGAATAAATATTGAATGCCTTTGCTCATTTTATCGGCAACACCCCGGCTGCGTGCTATCATTGCATCGAAATCCGGTTCCGCTTTTTCGATCTTTACTCCGTAGGCTTCTGCATGTTGTGCGTATTCCAATACTTGTGCCGATTTTAACAGCGATTTGGTGGGGATACAGCCCCAGTTCAGGCACACACCGCCTAATTCCGCACGTTCCACCACCGCTACGCTCATTCCCAGCTGTGCTCCCCGTATGGCGGCGACATATCCGCCAGGCCCGCTACCGATAACGATTAAGTCGTAATTCATTATTCAAACGTTTTAGTTATGTGTTATTTTAATTCTTTGAGATACAAAGCTAATTATTTTTTGTTTTCCGACAGGGAGAACAGGCCGGAAAATAAATCTTGGCCCGATTGGGGGGCCGGGGAATTATTCCCGCCGTCTTAGCTTGTTCAAGCCCCAGCAAATCAAAAAGATGACCAGGAAGCAGATGACGATGGTTGCGCCTGTGGGTATGTTCAATTCTGCTGCGATGAAGAGTCCCAGCAGGGAACCGATTGTGCTGATCAGCGCGGAGGCGATTAATAATTGTTTGAAATTTTTATAGAATAAGCTTGCGATGGCCTGGGGAATCGTGAGGTAGGAAATGACCAGGATGATCCCTGCCAATTTCAGGCACAATACGATGCAGAGAGCGATGATCAGGGTGATCGATACGTCGATGATGTTTACATGCACGTTGTGTGTTTTGCTGTACTCTTTATCGAAGGCGATGTAGAATAGCGGACGATAGAAACGGACAAAGAACAGGATGATCAGCAGGCAGAGCACGACCGACATCATGATCTGGTCGCGGGTGACCGTGAGGATATTCCCGAACAGGTAAGACATCAGGTTCGGGGCATAGCCGGGAGTGAGGTAGATGAATAGGATACCGATCGCCATCCCTGCCGACCAAAAGATTCCGATCAGGGAGTCTTCCCGCAGTTTTTTACTTTCGGCGAGAAAGAGGATGCCTAAGGCCGACAGGATGGAAAATACCGTGGCTCCGAACATCGGGGAGATACCCAGATAATATGCCAGTCCTAATCCGCCGAAAGAGGCATGGGTGATTCCGCCGCTGATAAATACCATTCTTTTGGCAACGATATAAGTACCCACCAATCCACAGCTGATGCTGATCAGCAAGGTGCTGATGAGGGCGTTTTGGAAGAAATCGTATTTTAATAGGTCGAACATAAGCGGTTTGTGATGATGATAAAAACTTTAAGATGCGGCCGCCCTTTGGGGGCGCTGTGATTTTATTGCTCTGTTTTTCCGGTGTGGTCTGTCAATACCCGGTGTGGGATTTTTCCATGCGTCACCAGTTCCAACGGACAGTTGTAAGATTGCAATTGCTCTTCGCTGATGAGGTTGGAATTGTGATAATGGAGTTCCCGGTTTACACAGGCAATGGTTTTCACATAAGAACAAATGGTTCCCAGATCGTGGGATACCATAACGATGCTCAACGATTTGCTCAGGTCTTTCAATATGGAATAAAATTCTTTTTCGAAACTGCTGTCAACATAGGTGGTGGGTTCGTCGAGCATCAATATCCGGGGCGAGGAGATGATCGCACGGCAAAGGAATACCCTTTGCATCTGCCCTCCGGAAAGGTCGCCGATCGGCGATTTTTTGTAAGTGCCCATGCCGTATTTGTCGAGCAGTTCCCAGGCTTTGTGTTTATCTGTCCGGGTGTACGACCTGTATAAACCTTTTTCCGACATCAGTCCCGACAATACCACTTCGGTGACATTGATCGGAAAACGCTGGTCGAAACGGTTGTTTTGCGGAAGGTAACCGAAGAGGTTCTGTTTCGACGTGTGGTATATAATCTCACCGCTGAAGGGTTTAAGCAGGCCTAAGATCACTTTTAGCAGGGTGGTTTTGCCGCCTCCGTTAGGCCCGATGATGCCGATGAAATCGCCTTCGTTGATTTCAAAGTTCACATGTTTCAATACGGGCTGATGATCGTATCCGGCGGTAATATCTTTTAATTCCAGTATTTTATTCATATAGGTTTGTGCCGAAAGCGGTACCGCTTAATTTAAGTTGTCGTTGAAAATTTCGATTAACTGTTTCATTTCCGCTGTCCAATTTTCGTTCAGAGGATCGATGGGAATAACGGTAGCCCCGATTTCTTTGGCAATGGATTTTGCATTATTTACATCGAACTGACTTTGTATGAAGATGATACGGATGTCTTTCTCTTTGGCCGAATCGATAATCTTTTTCAAATGTGCCGGATTAGGCTCTTTGCCTTCGTCTTCAATGGAAATTTGTTCCATGCCGTAGTCCTTGGAGAAATAGGTCAGTGCCGGATGGTAGATTAAAAATGATTTGTGCTGTTTTCCGGATAGCACGCTGTCGGCCTGCGTGGCAACGGCGTCGATCTCCGCCAGCAATCCCTGATAATTCCGGGCGAACTGTTCCTGTTGTTCCGGGTATTGCTCGGACAAAACTTTCAGTACGGTGGAAGCCATGTCCCGGGCATACCGGGGCGAGAGCCAGATATGCGGATCTACTCCTTCGTGACCGCCGGAACGATCTTCCGCTGCGTGAGCGTGAAGGTGCCCGCAACTGCCGTCGATTAAATCGATTCCTTCCGAATGATTGATCAGGCGGATGTCCGACCGGCTGGTTAAGACCGGATATAAATGGGTAAGCTCGAAAGGCAGATAGCCCACAGTAAAACAAAGGTCGCTATCGTATAGTTTTTTCAATTGCTCGGTGCTCAGGTCGCAAGTGGCGGGGCTCATGCCCGGCGGAACCATCACATTGACTTTGACATAATCTCCGGCAATTTTTTCAATAAAATATTTCTGAGGGAGGATACTTACGCTCACCGTGCGTGTTTCCGTGTGTTTATTCCGGCATGAATGGAGCGAAAGTAGGAGTATAGAAAAAAATGCAATGATATATAAGTATTTGTTTCTCATGCTTTAGCAAAACATTTAGTCGTTAATGAACGATTTATTTAGAATCAGTAAAGATAAGGTAAATAATATGATTTTACAACGATGATGATTTAAAATTATGGTTTATCGGGCCGGGAAAGAAAAAGAGAAAAGTATATTTTTTTCTTTTTAGTTTTTGATTTTTGATTTTCTTGTTTACTTTTGTTGTTACCATTAGGCGAATAAATATGAAGAATTTTAATAATAATTTCAACCTGAATAATAATTGCAATAATAATTCATTGCAACAGGGAGGTTATTGTTAAGATTTGACAGCGATATAAAGTTATTGACAAGCCTTCCTGCGAAACGGGGAGGCTTTTTTTATTAACCGTTGGGATGAAACGGCCGCAGTGCGGATGTTGTCGTTCCGTAAATGAAAACCACATGCAACAATTATTTTTACCGAAAAACTATGCTTCTTTACTGGATGTCTGGCAAACCGAGCATGCTATTAAATTTATCAAAGATACTTTTCAGCTGGCTTTGGCGGCAGAGCTGAAGTTGAGGCGGATTACCGCTCCCCTTATCGTTCCGTCCGGCAAAGGTTTGAACGATAACCTGAGCGGAGTGGAAGCTCCCGTGAGTTTTGAAGCCCGGGTTTTGGGAGGGGACAAGGCCGAGATCGTACAGTCGTTGGCCAAGTGGAAACGTTATGCGCTTTGGCGTCACCATATTCAGCCCGGATTGGGGATTTATACCGATATGAACGCCTTGCGGCCGGATGAAGCTATCGACAATATCCATTCTGTGTATGTGGACCAGTGGGACTGGGAAAAGGTTATTACCCGGGAAGAAAGAACGGTAGAACGCCTGGAAACCTGTGTGAAGCGTATTTATGCGGCTTTGAAACGGACGGAATTTTTGCTGAGCGAACAGTTTCCTGTTCTGGAGCCTTTCCTGCCTGAAAATATTCATTTTGTGCATGCGGAAGAGTTACGGGCAAAATATCCCGACCTGACCCCGAAAGAACGCGAAACGTCGGTAGCGAAGGAATACGGGGCTGTATTTATCCGGGGGATCGGCGGAGAGCTGTCCGACGGGAGTATTCACGACGACCGCTCGCCGGACTATGACGACTGGTCGTCTGAAACCGGAGACGGGTTTAGTGGTTTGAATGGGGATATTATCGTATGGAATCCGGTGTTGCAATCTGCTTTTGAAATTTCTTCGATGGGAATTCGCGTAGATAAAAGCGCGTTGGAACGCCAGCTTGCGATCAGGAAAGCGGAAGACCGGAAAAAATTGTATTTCCATTCTTTGTTGCTGGGCGAACAACTGCCCCAGACGATGGGAGGAGGAATCGGACAGTCGCGCCTGTGTATGCTGTTGCTGAAAAAATGCCATATCGGAGAAGTTCAGGCCGGACTGTGGCCGGACTCTGTGATCCGTGAGTGCGAAGAAGCCGGAGTTTTCTTGTTTTAATGGAAAGCCGGAGGAAAACAATTAAAAGCACTCCCAATTAAAAAAAGCCGATAAAGCCGGTGAACGTAAATTCCGGCTTTATCGGCTTTTTATTTCAGTCTGTATCGGAGAGACTTATTTTTTGATTTCTTCCAACAGGCTTTTTACGGTAGCCTCTATTTGTAAATCCCGTCCGTCGATAGCGCTTTCCGGATCGTTATTTACTTTAATGTCGGGCTCTAACTGCATATTTTCGAGATAACGTCCCTCATTGTCTTTCATTCCCACCTGAGGAATACCGAATACCAGGCTCGGGTCCTGCTGACGTTCCCACCATACGGCCGTCATAGTGCCCGGAACGGGCATTCCCACCAGTTTGCCCAGGCCTAATTCTTTATATGCCCACGGGAAACCGTGTGCATTGCTGTAGTTGCCTTCGCTGATAACGACAGCCGATGGTTTCGTCCACTGGAATAGGGGATCTTGCCCGATGAATTGTCCACGGGGAACAAATTCTGCATATTTCTTTCCGCTCAATAAAGTCAGCAGGTCTTCGTGCAGCCAGCCTCCTCCGTTAAAGCGGGTGTCGATGATCACGGCCTCGCGGTTGCGGTATCTTCCCAACAGTTCCGAGAAGGTCTGGCGGAAACTTTCGCTATCCATCCCTTTGATGTGAATGTAACCGATCTTGCCGTCGGACAGCTTATCGACCAACTCCTTACGTTGCTTTACCCAACGCTGATAAAGCAAGCTGCTTTGGGTGCCGTAGGAAATGGGTTTCACATATTCTTCCCAGCGTTCTTTGGTTTTGGGATTGTAGAGAGCCAGCAAAGTGCGTTTGCCTACTAAATTGTTCATGATTTTGAAATAATCTTCGTCGGCAGCGATTTCCCGGTTGTTCACTTTTTCAATGATTACTCCCGGTTTGATCTTCGTGCTGGAATTTGCCAAAGGCCCTTTTTCGAGAATTTCTTTTACCATCAGCCCGTTCCCTTTGTGGGTTTCGTCGTAGAACACTCCTAACGAAGCGGTCGGGGTACTGCTTCCGCTTCCGCTATATCTCGCCCCTGTATGCGAAGCGTTCAGTTCGCCCAGCAATTCACCGAGTGCTTCGGCAAAATCGTAGTTGTTGCTGATGTGAGGCAGGAAACGGCTGTATGCTTTTTTATAGAATGCCCAGTCCAGATTGTGGATCGCCGGATCGTAGAATTTATCCACCACTTGCTGCCAGGCATGGTCGAAAATATAGCTGCGTTCTGCTGCCCTTTTCAGTTCCAGCTCTGCATTGAAATTAACGGCAGACATACGTCCCGACGCAACGTCGATTTTATTGATACGTCCTCCCCAAAGCAGGTAGATGTTTTTTCCGTCTTTGTCCATGGTCATCCCGCCTCCCCAGCCGTTGAGTTTTGCCAGAATACGGGTAGAGCCTTCTTTGAAATCGCGTACCCAAAGATCGTATCCGCCTTCAAAGGAACTCAGGTAATAAAGTTTACTTGCATCGTTGGCCAATACGGCATCGCCGAGATTGGAAGAGTTGATGGTGAGCCGGGTGACACGGTCTTCGAGATTGTCGAAATCTATTTTCATTTCAGGCAGTTTCGGAGAGTCGTCTTTTTTTACTTCCGGTTTGGCCGCCTCTTTGGAACTGTCTTTTGCTTTCGTGTCTTTTTTACCGGTCTTTTTATCGTCTTTCTTGTCGTCTTTTTTCTCCTCTTTCTTTGCCGGCTGTTCAGGCTTTTTCTCGTTTTTCTTCAATTCTTTGGCAAGAGCCGATTCTTCTTTGTTCATTTTAAATTCGTCCCAGGCTTCCGGATCGAGGAACATGGCGAAAATGTCGTATTGTGCCCCCCAGCTTCCATGACTGCGGTATCCCTGGCGGTCGGTTTTCCAGATCACCACTTTCCCGTTCATCATGAATTTAGGATTCTGGTCGCTGTATCCGCTATTCGTTAGGTTGTGGATTTCTCCGCTTCCGTCCGCTTTCACCAAAGCTATATCCGGGCTTTGCCAGCCTCCTTTTTCAAAGAACCGCGCCAATATCCATTTCCCGTCCGGAGACCATTGATACCATTGATCGCCGTCGGCGTAGGAATAATTGTATTTTCCGTCTAACAAGGTTTGCGTTTTCTTGCTTTTCAGGTCGATAGCCTTGATCGTAGTGCGGTTTTCCAGATAAGCCACCCGTTTGCCGTCGGGGGAAAATTTAGGCTGAAAACAGGCCACATTCCCCTTGGTGAGTTGTTCCTCTTCGAAATTTTTGGCGTAAGTGAATGTCTTGTCTTCTTTATTCGTCAGTTTGGTGATGTATAAATTCCAATTCCCGTCCCTTTCGGCTGCATACACTAAAGAACGTCCGTCCGGGGAGAAACTTACTGTCCGTTCCTGAGAGGGGGTGTTGGTGATTCTGCGGGTCGTTCCGAATTCTACGGAAGCGACAAACACCTCGCCCCTGACGATGAATGCCACTTCTTTGGCATCCGGCGACAAAGCCATTTCGGTTGCTCCGTTAGTAAGCCGGCTCAGACTGACGAGAGGTTCGATCTGATCGGTTACGATATTGATTTTCACCTTCTGAGGCTGTCCGCCTTCTTTCAGCGTGTAGATTTCTCCGTTGAAGAAATAGCATAATGTCCCGTCGTTGGCTTTGGTCAGAAAGCGTACGGGATGTTTGCTGTGTTTGGTGATCTGTTTTACTTCGGTAGGACGATCCAGCGATAATTTGCAAACGTTGAAATCGCCGAAGCGTTCGCTAAGGAAATAAATGCTTTGATCGTTGTCTGTGAAAACCGGGTTGCGGTCTTCCACCTGCTTGTCGGTGATGTTGGTGAATTTCCCCGTTTTCAGGTCGTGCAGCCAAATGTCGCGGCACACAGAAGATTTGTGATGTTTCCGCCAGTTGTCTTCGTAGCCTTTGTAATCGTGATAAACGATCTTATCTCCGCTTTTATTGAAACTGATGTCGTTGGCTTCCAATGTCAAAAATTGTTCCGGCCGCCCTCCGGAAACAGATACGGCATAAATTTGTGAGCCGTTGGGAAATTGGGTATAATTTACATCGGGTTGTATGGCACTTTTGTAAAGCACCTTCTTACCGTCCGGTGTGAAACATACGGGGATCTCATTGTTGGAGTGGGTGGTGAGGCGGGTCGGCACACCTCCGGTGGCAGGCATGGTAAATACGTCCATTCCCCCGTTCCGGTCGGAAGCGAAAGCGATCGTTTTCCCGTCCGGTGACCAACAGGGATAACCGTCGTAACCGGGGTGGGTGGTCAGTTGGGTTGCCCTGCCGCCCTGGCTATTTACGGTGTAGATATCTCCTTTGTAACAAAAAGCAATGGTCTGCCCGTCCGGGGATATGGACGGATAGCGTGTCCATAAAGCGGATTCCTGTGCTTGCAGACTGTATGCACCCAGCAAGAACAGGGAGATAGCAATGAGTTTGGATAAATTCATATTGTTGAGTTTAAGTTTAATATGCCTGGCGTAAATAGATGATATGAAGCTCGCCGTTAAAGGGCATAAAATTAGGTTTTTTATGAAAAATATGAAAGGGGGACAGAGGATTTTGTAATCGTTTTCAGTTATTTTCTGTGTGCCGGGGTCTCAATGGAAGAAAAACGAGGCTTTCGGTTGTCTGTGCCTTTACCCGATCGGAGGATACCGGTTTGCCGGGGAATAAGGATCCGGCGGCACAGATTGCCGGATGAAACGGGGCGGCCGGGCTGTTATGGATTTTATTTCCGGTCATCTTGTACGGAGTTTTTCATGGGTTTGGGAAACGATTGAGATTAAAAAGCTTAAATTTGGCGGTTTATTGAAAGGTTTGTGATTAAATTCTGATAATATTATTTAATTTTGAAGAGAAAACCTTGGGATCGGCCGGAGTATATCGTTCCCGGCAATAGATAAAGGACGGCGGACTAAACCGGAAGGAAACAATGGATGAGGCGTTTGTGCAAATGTCGTCGCCGTTCGGAGGGGTGTGGTTTTAATGTAGAGCAAACAGGGTGAAAGGCGGATTTTTTAAGGTGCATTCGGGTGGGACGATAAATGATTGTCTGGATAAAGTAACTTTTTGAAAATATTATGGATGTCGTTTTGATACAAGCTAACCTGGTTTGGAATGCTCCTCAGGTGAACCGGGAATATTTTGAACAAAAAATCGCAGAGGCCGGCCGTGCCGACCTGATTATTTTACCGGAGATGTTTTCTACCGGTTTTTGTACCCGTCCCCGGGGTGTGGCGGAGCCTGCCGGGGGAACCACTTTACAGTGGATGCAGAAAGTTGCCGGGGAGAAAGCTGTCGCGCTTTGCGGAAGTGTGGCGACAGAAGCCGATGGATGTTATTACAATCGTTTTTATTTTGTTTTTCCCGATGGCAGCTACCGGTATTACGATAAGCGTCATTTGTTTACGTTCGGGGGAGAACATAAAGAATATACTGCCGGGCAAAACCGGGTAGTCGTGGAGTATAAAGGCTGGCGCATTTTGTTGCAGGTGTGTTATGATTTGCGTTTTCCGGTGTGGTCGCGCAACCGGGGGGATTACGACCTGATTATTTATGTGGCGAGCTGGCCTACGCCCCGGGTCGATGCATGGAGCGCTTTGCTCCGGGCCCGGGCTATCGAGAATTTATGTTATGTAGCCGGAGTGAACCGGGTGGGTGACGATCCGAATTGTTCTTATTGCGGAGAGTCCGTGTTGCTGGATTTTTTGGGGAAACCGGTGGCCGAAGGAATCCGGGGCGAAGAAGGCGTGTTCGGCGGTGCACTCAGCCGCGAAGCCTTGACGGCATTCCGTGAAAAATTCCCCGCTTTACAGGACGGGGACGATTTTTCGCTAAAAACAGAGTAGTTTTTCGGTGTATATATATCACAAGCAAGGAACCTAAATTTTACAACTGAAATAGAAATAGAATTTAAAATGGAAGAAAAATTGTTGTTACTGGGCGACCAGGCTATTGCTTTGGGGGCAGTCCATGCCGGGTTATCGGGTGTGTATGCTTACCCCGGCACTCCCTCTACTGAGATTACCGAATATATCCAGCAATGCGAGCTGGCTCTCGGGCGTGGAGTGCATAGCCGTTGGTGTACCAATGAAAAAACAGCTATGGAGGCTGCTTTGGGAATGTCCTATGTGGGAAAACGGGCGTTGGTTTGTATGAAGCATGTCGGGCTGAATGTGGCGGCAGACGCTTTTGTCAATTCGGCGATGACCGGGACGAACGGGGGATTGGTGGTGCTGGTCGCCGACGATCCTTCGATGCACTCTTCCCAGAACGAACAGGATTCCCGCTTTTACGGGAAATTTGCTTTTGTGCCTATTTTAGAACCCAGTACCCAGCAGGAGGCATACGATATGATGAGTTATGCGTTCGATCTTTCAGAACGGGCGCAGTTGCCTGTGCTGATGCGGGTGACGACGCGCATGGCACATTCGCGTGCTGTGGTGAGCCTTCGTCCGGAGCGGCAGGGAAA